>WLWI01002788.1_pt1 | contig 15094 bp, 8 predicted proteins | sample 6701501 | NCBI WGS metagenome assembly WLWI01 (sample SAMN12718690, study PRJNA515312) | sponge metagenome | isolation source: marine sponge | host: Mycale hentscheli | place: New Zealand: South Island, Marlborough, Capsize Point | collected 2014-11-01
CCAGAGGATTCTGTTTAGTGCAATTTGGGACGGGGTCGACCACATAACTAACACAAAAACGCGAGGGTCAAAGTACAAAATGACATACGTACGTCCAAACATATATACAAATAAATAAATAAATAAATAAACAAACATCCCCGATTTTCAATTGTGTTACCCCTGTAAGTGTCTCGCTCGCTACGCTCGCTCGCCAATAACTACTTCATCATCATGCAAGTCTTCACCACTCCTTTGTCTTCCGAAACAGTAGTCAAACACCTGGATTCTTTCACAGAGCAACTCTCTATTTGTTGTTGAATGGCGTTTAAAGGCATAAACTTCTTCGGCACCTTCTGGTTTACTAGATTCACACCACCTAAAATGCCCCCAATTTGCTGTTATCCAGGTCTACTACCTCAAAAATTGACTGCCTGGTTGTCATTTTGAAATAAGTCAAACTCTGACTTCGAAAGCTAGCTCAATGTTAGCGATGTAGCCTTAGAAATACCGCTGCAAGGAGTTCAAACATGCACTGACTAGCTAAATAACTAACTTCTTGATGCTACAGCATTCAAGCGAGGCAACACAAATGAGCATAAACAACAATTTCCTCAGGTGATACTTCAAACTGCCGTATGGCGGTTACAGCGGTGAAAGGGTTAAAGATAAATAATAGTAAAATTTATTTTTGTAACTATTAAGTTGATTTGTATGTTTGACAAAGTACAACAATTCTTACCATTCTTGTCACATCTAACATGTAAGTGTCATTGAAATCCCTAGTTCCATCTTCTCCACCAAACAAGATTGCATGTGTAGGACTAATACAGGTGAGTGTAAAACTAGATCTAGGAGAAGGTCTAGTTCCAGTGATCAATGGAGAAGACCATGTACCTAATTAGAAATAATGCATGCCATATTTTATGAAGTTATAGTTAAAAATTCTAAAAATAGTATGGCATGGAGCAAAGGGAGCTAGACAGTATTAGAGATTAATTGAAACTTAGATTGCTGTAAGTATATAATATATATATATATATATATTATATATTCCACCCTAGATATCTTTAGGTACATGACCTTGAAATAACTCAGGATAATTCAAGCTGTTATTTTCTACCCTAGTAGTTATAGCAACATGGCCAAACTAGTCCATTTTATTGTTTTTTTTACAGCTGCCTTCCCCAGGCATAGTGTACTCAACCTGGTTAGAGCAGCTGCTAAAATATCAACTGGGGGGGGGGGGGTAGCCCCTACAACCAACTTTACCAGAGAGTTACTGTCCTCTAGTACAAACTACAACAGTGAAGATATCTGGGTAGAATAAACCACTTATTACACTTGTCAGAGTGATATGGCTAGGTATTTCACTCTCAGGCTTTGCCTCTGGCTCTGAAAATAAATTAGCCTGCTCTTGAAACATTTAGCCATATCACACTCTGACTCATGTAATAAGTACTATCTTAAAATTATTTTTTGGGCTTTTCCACAGTTTCTTCAGGTACTAGCTACCACTTTTCACTTTAAATTTAGGCACCAAACTGTGTGGTAATTCAGGGGAAACTTGCTTGGGTAGCCCATTGGGACATGTATAGAGTGCACCAGCTAAAAACTATGATTAGTATAATTACTAGTGCTCGGTTTAGTAAGCACTGGATTCACACACTATAGCTTTTTTGCCCAGGAAGTACCATTTAGTAATGCAGTACAAATTGTCTTGAATATTGCAATCAATAGGCTTAACAAAAATGTGGCAAGCCAAATTAGTAAAGTGCATCAAATTCACTGACAAAGAAAAAATTGTGCACTGGGCATATATATATACTTCATCACACATCTATTTTAAACATATTCATTCAATTTCAAACTGACATAGACTTTTCAAGGTCAACACATAATTGAATAACTATTCTGTTCAGACCACAAAAATAACTAATGAGTCTCAATTGAGATTTTGGTATATATATATATATATATTTATTCCACGCTAGATATCTTCACAATGATATTTTTAGGTAGTGACCCGTGAGAATCTCACGATATCACAAAGTTATCTCATGGCTGTATTGCGCAAGCTCATTACCAGAGTATTTATAGCAACTAGGCCTGGCCACAAGTTTTCTGGGTTTTTACAGCTACCTTTACTCTAGTGGAACCTACCCCGCCAGGTTAGAGCAGATGTTATAATATTAGCTGGGGTTGTGGGGAGACCATAGTGAGTTTTCGCTAACTTTACACCATTAGTTACCAAAAAACTACTTCAGTGAAGATATCTAGTGTGAAATAAACCACTTATTACACTTGTCAGAGTGATATGGCTAGATATTTCACTCTCAGGCTTTATTTTCAATGCCTTTGGCTGTGAAAATAAATTAGCCTGCTCGTGAAATATTTCACCATATCACACTCTGACTCATGTAATTGGCGAGCGAGCGTAGCGAGGGAGACACTTACAGGGGTAACGCAATTGAAAATCAGGAATGTTTGTTTGTTGGTGAGCGAGCGAAGCGAGCGAGACACTATTAGGGGTGAACAATTGAATGCAAAATCAGGTATATGATATATGCATATATGTGTGTATGTATGGATAATACGTATGCCTCTCAAACGCGCACGCGGGGTTTTTTTTTTTTTCTCCTAAAAACACGGCTTTTCAGGCTTGACCTCAGTTTCTTCGGATATTATGACATTAACCAAGCCTTACTTTATAACCTGGGCTAAAAATTGTTAGAGAATTCCTGCAAAAGCGCTTGTTTTTCAAGTCACAAACAATTGCTGTGACCGGTTACTAAGGCATTGAAGATCCTTTACCAGACTTAATTTTCAAAACTTCGCCGTTTTGGGAGGCTACGAAGTGCCAATTGTTGGTTGTCAAGACCCACCGGTAGTCAGAATGCCTTAATATTAATGCTAAGGAGGCTGCCAATACTCGCGGAAGCTGAGGTAAAATATGTATTTCGACATTTGTTAGCTAAAATTACAAAAATAACTCTGGCCTTTCTTTTTTGTATCCGAGAACTTGTTGTCAAGAGTGACTGGTAAATTCAGATAGTCAGAATGGCTTCAATTTGATACTACTGAAGTTACCACTACTCAAGAATATGAGGTAAGAAGGTAATTTTGTATTTGATTGCTAAAATTAAGGTCTTTTGTTTTTGTAGCTTTGAACTTGTCAAGAATTATCAGTAATTCAGATAGTCAGAATGGCTTCAGTTTGATACTACGGAAAATACCAAAACTCAGGAAATTTAGGTAAGTAGAAAGTACCATTATTCATGTAAGAGAGTAATTTTGTATTTCTATGCTAAAATTAATGTTCAACTGCTATTATACTACTGTTTTCAATAGAAATAAGCATAATATAGATTATGTAGTAGCAATACTGCAATTTTATGTACTTAACTTGAGGCTCGCTCGCCATTTGTGCTCAAGCACATCGTGTATATTTGGTACGTATTCCCCTTAAACGCACGCACGGGTTCCCTTTTTTCTCCCCAAAACGCCACTTTTTAGGTTAGCCCTTAGCTTGTTCTGGTACTACAGGATCAAGTAAGGTTAACTTCAACTATTGACTTAATATTGTACGATATTTCGAAGAATTACCCTTTTTTTTCGGGTCCCAAAAGGCTACGCAAGGTATTGAACCCTTTACCAGACGTAATTTTTTTAATACTAGGCCGTTTGTTAGTAGCGGAGTGATTTTTGTCCGGATTTACTGGTCATTTGGACAACTATCAGAATTGCTTAAAAGCTATTGTTCATTCAAGCTTATTTGTTAGATGAAAGTAATAGTCAACGGCTGTATATTCGTACTTTAGATGTAAAACAGAAGCTGTTTTCAAGAGCTACTGGTACTTCACTTAGCAAGATCAGCTAAATTAGTACTGCAGAAGTTACCATTACTCAAGCAATTTGAGGTACTTGTAGTAGTTAGCTACTATAAATTATTAATGTAACTTTAAAATGGGATAGAGTAGTACAGGATCAAAAGCAAGCAGTAAATGTAACATAGCTGTGTCATTATTTTTTAGAAATTACTCGTCTTCTTCAAGTCACAAAGCTAGGGCAAGTGGTTGCTATGATATTGAAACCCTATAATTAGACCTATTTTGAAATACGTGGCCATTATTGTTTGTTTGTTTTTTCAGAATCTGAGTGCTTATGACAAGTGGTCAACTTTTTTTTTATCTGAGTGCTTGTTATGAGAGCCACTGGTAATACTAAATACCAGAAGTTACTATTTCTTGGTAAAACTGAGATTACTCATCTTGTATGTTTTCAACATATTTTTTTGTAGCTGAGTCGAGATGCTTGTTGCCATTAATTACTAACAATTCATATACTAAGAACTAAGCTAAAATTAATCTTACAATGCTGTAGTTAACTGCAACCTAACTAGGCAGGCTCGCTCGCCATTTGTGCTCAAGCACAACACTAGTTGGCGAGCGAGCGGAGCGAGCGAGACAGTATTAGGGGTGGATAATGCAAAATCGGGTATATGTTATATGTATATATGTGTGTATGGATGGTACGTATGCCCTTAAAACGCGCGCGGGGAACTTTTTTCTCCAAAAAAACACGGCTTTTTAGGCTTAACCCCAGTTTATTCTGAAACTACAGCATTAAGCAAGCCTTACTTTATACTTAAGCGCCGAAGTGTGAGAAAATTCCGGCGAAAACGCTTGCTTTTCAAGACACACAAAGTTGATTCGACCGGTTACTATGGCATTGAAGATCCTTTTCCAGACTTCATTTCAAAACTTCGCCGTTTTAGGGGGGATACGGAGTGCCGATTGTTGGTTGTCAAGAGCCATTGGTAGTCAGAATGCCTGAATATTAATGCTAAGGAAGCTACTACTACTCGAGAGAAGCTGAGGTAAGTACATAATTCCATATTTGTTAGCTAAATATGCAAAAATAACTCTGGCGTTTCTTTTTTGTAGCTAAGAGCTTGTTGCCAACAGTGACTGGTAAATTCAAATAGTCAGAATGGCTCAAATTTGGTACTACAACAGTTACCACTGCTCAAGAAAATGAGGTAAGAAAGTTATTTTGTATTTGTGTGCTAAAATTGATTGTCTTTTGTTTTGTAGCTGAGAGCTTGTTGTCAAGAATTTGAGGTAATTCAGATAGTCAAAGTAAGTTAAATTTGATACTACAGAAGTTATCAATACTCAGGAAATTGAGGTAAGTAGTAATTCCATATTTGTTGGCTAAAATTACAACTAATAACACTGGTTTATTTTTTTATCATAGCTGAGAGTTTGTTCAAGAGTTACTGGTAATTGAGGTTATCAGAATGGCAGATGTTTGATACTATAAAAGTTACCATTAATCAGGTAAGAGAGTGATTTTGTATTTGTTTGCTGAAATATAAGGTCATAACTGCTATTGTAGTGTTTGCATGAACTAAGCTAAAACATGTAGTAACAATACTTAGTTTTATGTTACCTAACTATCAAGCTCGCCCGCCATTTGTGCTCAAGCACACCACTAGTTCAGCGAGCGAGCGAAGCGAGCGAAGCTGACTCTCAGTCGTGTTCAATTGAGATTTCAGATATATATATATATATATGTATGTATACATACGTAAAAATATTTCGCCCGCGCTTCTAATTACGTAAGTTAGGTAAAGCGTTCACAGTTCCAGTATTTTTCAATGAACTGGCGCGGAGAATCCTGCTGCAACTTTGTTTCAACCAAAAAGTTTATAGCTACTCTCTTCCTGAAACAATTGTGAAGTCTTTGTCAAGTTTCGCTTCTTTGCAACTGCTTTCGAAGTTTATTCAGGTAATTCTGTTAGTTTAGTCTGGGATCAGATACTTTAGATTCTCTGATGATGGAAAGGGTTACACTGTGCACTACAGTTAGATGTAATTTCTGTCCTATTTTTCTGTAAAAAGAGTCTGTTCGCTCGCCATGCATTTGCGCTATTCGAGCGCACCACTAGTATATATGTATGTATGTATGGTACGTATGCCCTTTAAACGCGCACGCGGGGAACTCTTTTTCTCCAAAAAAACACGGCTTTTCAGGCTTGACTTCAGTTTATTCTGAAACTACAGCATTAAGCAAGCTTTACTGTATACTTAAGCTCCGAAGTGTAAGAAAATTCCTGCGAAAACGCTTGCTTTTCAAGAAACAAAAAGTTGATTCGACCAGTTACTATGGCATTGAAGATCCTTTTCCAGACGTAATTTCAAAAATTCGCCGTTTTAAGGGGATACCGAGTGGTGATTGTTGGTTGTCTAGAGCCATTGGTAGTCAGAATGCCGTAGTATTAATGCTAAGGAAGCTACTACTACTCGAGGGAAGCCGAAGTAATTACGTAATTCCATATTGGTTAGCAAATATCCAAAAATAACTCTGGCCTTTCTTTTTTGTAGCTAAGAGCTTGTTGTCAACAGTGACTGGTAAACTCAAATAGTCAGAATGGCTCAAATTTGGTACTACAAAAGTTACCACTGCTCAAGAAAATGAGGTAAGGAAGTAATTTTGTATTTGTGTGCTAAAATTGATTGTCTTTTGTTTTGTAGCTGAGAGCTTGTTGTCAAGAATTTGAGGTAATTCAGATAGTCAAAGTAACTTAAATTTGATACTACAGAAGTTATCAATAGGAAATTGAGGCAAGTAGTAATTCCATGCTTGTTGGCTATAACTTACAAATATATAACGCTGGTTTATTTTAAAAGGTCATAACTGCTATTATAGTGTTTGCATGAAGTAAGTTAAAACATAGTAACATTTTATGTTACTTAACTATCAGGCTCGCTCGCCATTAGTGCTCAAGCACACCACTAGTTTCTATATATGCTTGGACGTACGTATGTCATTTTGTACTTTGACCTTCTCGTATTTTTGTGTTAGCTCATTGTTCGACCCCATCCCAAATTTCACTAAACGGAATCTTCCGGTTTAGCGATCATTACCCGTATCATCCTAAAAATTGAATTGTTTACCACTCTGAATTCTTAGTTAAAACTCAAAAACGTAACGGAGATCCATTTCTATTCGAGTTACTGGCGGTGTTAAGTTAATAAGCTATAATAAGTTATAAGCCCTACTAAACAGTATTTGCTTGAAAATTCTTTGTCCACTAGAGTAACTATAAAGGTAAGCCTTGTGTAGGTATGTTCAGTTGTGTGAAAGTATTGTGCTTTACTTAGCTAAAGAATATCACAAAGAAAACGTGTAAATAATGCTACTTGTTTTTGTTGTTTTGGTTTTTTTCAATTCTAACTGTTGCAGGGAGTGGTTACTATGGCATGGAATCCCCTTTACCGTATACACGTAATTTATACTTGACTTTTTTTTAGTAGTTTGAGTGTTGAAGTTAAAATTAATCGTTTAACAATAGTGTAGTTTTAGGCTCGCTCGCCATCGTGCTCAAGCACATCACTAGTGAGTACTATATATATTATTGGCGAGCGAGCGGAGCAAGCAAGACAAGTATTAGGGGTACTAGTAGCCAGAGTGGCTAAATAGTAAAACCAGGGAGAAGCTGAGGTTAGTATGTACGTAATTCCACATTTGTCAGCTAAAATTACAAAAATAACTCTGGCCATGTTTTTTTTTGGTAGAGCTGCGAGCTTGTTCACCAGTTACTGATAATTGAGGTAGTCAGAATGGCTTAAATTGGATACTACAGAAGTTATCACCATTCCTGAAATTGAGGTAAGAGAGTAATTCTGTATTATATTAATGGTCAACTACTATTTACATTTTGCATGAACTAAGCTAAAGTATATTAGCTATGTAACAATACATGGGTATGTAGAAAACAATTTTATAGTGGCCAATCAAGCAGTCACATTTGCCACACCTATAATATTGGGTGGGGTTTAAATTGTTTAAATGTACTTAATAAAAAATTGACATATTAGTAAATAAATGATGTAAAATTGATGAAAGAATGATAAATATTAATCAATCATACCCATTAGCTAATAATACCTTATCAAGGAATAAATATTTAGTTTGACAGAATCTTACAGAGCATTCTCCAAAACAAGGGAGACAGAACCAGGTGATACCAGTGGTAAATAGTTTTATGTAACCTAACTAGGCAGGTTCACTCGTCATTTGTGCTCAAGCACATCACTAGTATATATATATGTATGTATGGATGGTATGTATGCCTCTCAAACGCGCGCGCGTGGGACTCTTTTCTCCAAAAAAACACGTCTTTTCAAGCTTGACCCCAAGTTTCTTCTCATACTACAGCATTAAGCAAGTCTTACTTTAAACTTAGGCTAAAATTGTGAGAGAATTCCTGCTGAAATGCTTGTTTTTTCACAACACTGCAACCGGTTACTGTGGCATTTAAGACCCTTTACCAGGCATAATTTCAAAACTTCGCCGTTTTGGGGATCTGCGAAGTTCCTATTGTTGGTTGTCAAGAGCCACTGGTAGTCAGAATGCCTTAATATTAATGCAAAGGAAGCTACCACTACTCTGGGGAAGCTGAGGTAAGTATGTAATTCCATATCTTTAGCTAAAATTACAAAAATAACTCTGGCCTTTCTTTTTTGTAGCTGAGCGAGAACTTGTTGTCAAGAGTGATTGGTAAATTGAGATAGTCAGAATGGCTTCAATTTGATACTACAGAAATTACCACTACTCAAGAAAATGAGGTAAGAAAGTAAATTTTATATTTGATTGCTAAAATTAATGGTCTTTTATTTTTGTAGCTGAGAGCATGTAGTCATGAATTAGCAGTAATTCAGATAGTCAAACTAGCTTAAATTTGATACTACAGAGGTTACCAATTTGAAAGAATTTGAGATAAGTAGCAACTCCATATTTGTTGGCTGAATTACATAAATAACACTGGCTTTTTTCTTTTTTTTTTGTAGCTGAGAGCTTTTCCAAGGGTTACTGGTAATTGAGGCAGTCAGAATGGCTTAAATTTGATACTACAGAAGTTACCATTACTTAGGTAAGAGAGTAATTTTGTATTTGCTTGCTAAAATTAATGGTCAACTGCTATTATAGTTTTGCAGGAACTCAGCTAAAATAGTAACAATACTGTAGTTTTATGTTACCTAACTAAGCAGGCTCGCTTGCCATTTGTGCTCAAGCACATCACTAGTATATATATAGATAGAAACTTTCTCACCTAAAGTATATATATGTCGTACGCGGGTTCCTTTTTCTTTTTCTAAAAACATGGCTTTTTAGGCTTGACCCCAGTTTCTTCTGATACTACAGCAGTAAGCAAGCCTTACTTTATATTTAAGCTCAAAATTGTGAGAGAATTGCTGCGAAAACGCTTGTTTTTCAAGTCACAAAAAGTTGCTGCGACCAGTTACTATGACGTTGAAGACCCTTTACCAGACATAATTGAAAGGGGTGGGGGGAACTAGCCGTTCTTTTAAGCTGCTAAGTGTCACTTAGCTTGTTGGTTGTCAAGAGCCACTGGTAGTCAGAATGGCCTCTACAGAATCTACCACTACTCCGGGGAAGTCGAGATAAGTACATAATTCCATATTTGTTAGTTAAAAATAAAAGAATAACTCGGGTCTTATATTCTTTTCCGTAGCTGATGAGAGCTTGTTCAAGAGTTATTGATAAAAGTAGTCAGAATGGCTTAAATTTGATACTACAGACTTATCACTACTCAGGAAATTAAGGTAAGAAAGTAGTTCTGTAATTATTTGCTGTAATTAATGGTCAACTGCTATATATAGAACAACTATTTTTATTATCATGATCTTGTAACAATAGTGTAGTTTTAAGCAACCTAAAAAAGGCAGGCTCACTCGCCATTTGTGCTCAAGCACACCTCTAGTATATATATATATATATATATTATATGGCAAAGTTCAAAGAGGTCGATGCGTGTCCACCCCCGGAGGCTACTTAAAAACGTAAACATTAGTGCGGGCGCAAGAAATTCAGGAGAAAAGACTTTGAAATAATGCTAGGAAAAGGAAAAAAAAACGGCAAAGAGCTACGGAGACAGAAAGGGAGAGACGTTTGCAGTTAGGTCTTCCAAAGTTAGCCAAGTTCATTTATTTTTTTAGCGGCGGTGGTAAGTTTACTTCGTCAATGTGCTGTTCGTCATAGTTATACGCCTTACGTAACAGATTTGTTCTTATTTGAAAATTGTCCAATAGTCAAGTCACTAAGAGAATACAATGTGTTGCTATATCTACTAGAGCTCTGGTACCATAGAGCATTTTGAACGAAGCATGCTTTGGAAAGGCGACTAGAATAAACGACAACTGTTAGTTTATCGATCCTTACCCGTATCAACCTTATCCCTTGAAAATCCTTCATCCAATAGTCAAGTCAAGAACACAGGTCTTATGCTTGTATATCCAGTGAACAAGTATTAGAAAAGTGTTGCGTGTTGCTAAAGAATAGCAATAAACTAAACAAAAATATTTAACTAACAAAAAATTCAAATTTAAATTCAGTCAGTTTTCTAAAGCACATCACTAATTTTACCATCTGCAGGCTGGATAAAACAGGGAGCTGGTTATGAAGCCCGGATGTTATTATTTCCTTAAATAATATTTGTGTAATAATGTTTATATAAATAAACAACATGAACAGTACAATCTATAAACTTGATATAAGATATTACTTTACCTTGTGAAATACTATACATATGAATCTCATTTGTATAGCAACGACCTCGCTCACTACTATTAGTAATCCATGATCCAGACTGCAGTCCACCTGATTGTATGCCATAGCCTCCAATGACTACAAGTGAATTATTATAATATATCATTTGACCCAAAGATTTCCTCATGGGTCCACTTGCATGCTGTGGTGAGAGTTGAGTCCATATCATAGATCTGGTGTCTAGCTGATGTAAGGAAGAAGAATAAGATGGATCTGGATCCTCATAACCACCAAACAAGTAGAGAATATGATTTGAATACGCTGTTGCACAACCATATATTCCATGAGGTGGAGTATCAGATGTTGGTACTTCCTTCCAGGATTCATTACAACAATCATAGATTTGGATTACTTTTCTCAGTTGTACTTTATTCTTATCAAACTGGTCAACACAACCTCCATAAATGTACAATTCTTCAGAACTTGCTAGAGCATTAACATATGATTGAGGTGAAGGTTCATAATGACTGAGAACTTGATCTACGATAATTAAATCATTAATTTATAAATAGAATACAAATTGTTTACATTGGCACACAGACTAGCATAATTTCAATGTAATTAAAGTTAAAATAATGAGTTAATATTATTCCTTGAAAATTGTTTTAGAATTAAAAGCTATCACTATAGAGCTTTACCAGCATAGTTTGTCGCTATTTATCATTATAAAAACACTTTATTAGCCTGAAAGTTTAGCTACTAGCAACTGTAAAAAAGTAATTGCCCAAAGTTAAATTTTTTAATATTATTAATTTAGTGCATAACTGTTCAAATGAAGTCTGAAGATTAATCTATTCATATAGGGCAGTTTGCTTTTTATTACATGTGCACTGCATGTATTAAACCCATCTTTAAATGACTAGTCTGCAAATAATATACATTAAATTATATAATAATGTTCCAAAAAAGAAATTTGATTAAAATAGTTGACTGCTTTGAACATGGCTGTAGTTTTTGTGGTTGACTGTAGCTTTAAATATCACACAGAATAAAGTCTACATGATTTACCTTTATTATAGGGGCCAGGATTGGCTTCTACATCTCCACACAGTAATAATAGTTTCAGTTTTAGTGAAGTAGTTCTCGAATGAATTTCTTTAAAGATATTTATTGAACTATTCCAAATGGACCAGATCAATGGTAGAGATAACAATTCTGCTTTATTATTTGTCTTTTGTGGCTTTATTGCAGTACAGAGTTTGGAATATTGAGTTTTAGTTTTCCTTCTGAAAATCCAGATCACTGTGATGGCTATTAACAGATATTGAGTGTTAGAGAAACATTGAGGTTGATTGATATATGAACAACGAGTCTCCCAGAGCGTTGATCTGTATAGTCTTCTGTTGCTACTTTCCCAGTGTGGAGCTGGATAACGATGGCGACCCATGCTGTATCTGTAACCAAAAAAAAAAATTGTATCATCATTTAATTTAGGCCAAGCATAATTTAAGATCACTTATCTCAAAATTTAACTGGCATATCATTTAAGATATGCAAAAGAAACATTACAATCAGTTGTAGTATTAGTGTTACTAATATTGTACTATTGAGGCACCTGAATAACTCAGATGCTATGTTCTCACAAACATTTTGTAACCTTCATTTTATCTTTTCCTGTTATGGTTTAGTTAGCCAATGGGACTCTACCAGTAATACTTTGCTTAATTTACCTACATGGACTTCAAAAAAGTGAATAAAAATGTGTATTTTGCTTTGAGGTTTGTTTCTAAGGTAAAATAATTTGTGGTTATCTATGTTTATCTACAACACCTTAGCAATAACGATACATGTATTATATATATATATATATATATATATATATATATATATATATACCATAGTTGCAGTAGTATACTTGCCAATTTCTTACTCCATCCCCATTTCTTAAGAAAACTGACACTGAGCATTATTTATTGCAGTGTAAAGTCTGGTCTTGTGAACCACGCTGGATACCATCGCTCTAATTTTTGCTTGAAGGCAGCAGAAAAGGAACAAATGCACTTCTTGACCTCTTGTTTCCAGTATTCCAAAGTGACCCCAATGTTTAGCTGGACGCATTCCTCCCACTTTTGTACACTGTTTGAAATGGTAACTATGGAGCCATGGCAACTTTCGGAATTATTGTTAGATAACCACCCACTTCCTCAGGCTTCACCCTTGGGGTCAGGACAATTATTTACAATAATTCCTCTAACCGATGGTTTAACTAGGCAGGCTCGCTAGCCATTTGTGCTCAAGCACACCACTAGTTGGCGAGCGAGCGAAGCAAGTGAGACACTCTCAGGGGTAACACAATTGAAAATTGGGGATATTTGTTGGCGAGCGAGCGAGACAATATTAGGGGTGGATAATGCAAAATTGGGTATATGTTATTGGCGAGCGAGGGAGACAGTATTAGGGGTGGATAATGCAAAATAGGGTGTATGTTATATGTATGTATGGATGGTACGTATGCCCTTTAAACGCGCGCGCGGGTGCCATTATTTTTTTACTTAGACTCCAAATTGTAAGATAATTCCTTCGAAACGCTTGTTTTTCAAGTCCCAAAAAGTTACTGCGAACGGTTACTATGGCATTGAAACCCTTTACCAAACATAATTTGAAAAACTTTGTCTTTTTGGGGGGCTGCTAAATGCCGCTCGTTGGTTGTCAAGTGCCACTGGTAGCCAGAGTGGCAAAATATTAGAACCAAGGAAGCCACCATCACTTGGGAGAGGCTGAGGTAAGTACATAGTTCTATAATAGTTAGCTTAAGTTACAAAATTAACTCTGGCTATGTTTTTTTGTTTGTTTGTTTGTTTGTTTTGTTGGTAGAGCTGCCAGTTTGTTCACCAGTTACTGGTAATTGAGGTAGTCAGAATGGCATAAATTGGATACCACAGAAGTTAATCACTATTCCTGAAACTGGGTAAGAGAGTAGTAATTCTGTATATGTTAATGGTCAACTACTATTTACTTGTGCATGAACTAAGCTAAAGTATATTATGTAACAATACATCGGTGTAGAAAGCAATTTTCAATCAAGCGGTCACATTTGCCATGCCTACAATATTGGGTGGGGTTTAAATTGTTTAAATATTAAAAATGATGTAAAATTGATGAAAGCATGATAAATACTAAGCAATCATACCCATTATCTAATTATACCTTCTCAAGGAATAATTTTTAAGCTTGACAGAATCTTACATAGCATTCTCCAAAACAAGGGAGGCAGAACCAGGTGATACCAGCATAAAATAGTTTTATGTAACCTAACTAGGCAGGCTCACTCAACATTTGCTTGTGTTGTGTGATAGTATTGTGAGTTACTACAACTACTACTTAGCTAAAGAATATCACAAAAAAAAACATTTAAATAGTGTGACTTGTTTTTTTGTTGCTTTATTTTTTTTTTTCAATTAAAACAGTTGCAGGGAGTGGTTACTATGGCAGTGAATCCCCTTTACTGTATATAAGTAATTTAAAAACTTGACATTTTTAGTAGCTTGAGCGTTAGAAGTTAAAACCAATTGCTTAACAATAGTGTAGTTTTAGGGTCACTGCAACTTGTGCTCAAGCACATCACTAGTTGGCGAGCGAGAAAAGCGAGCGAGACACTCTCAGGGGTAACACAATTGAAAATCGGAGATATTTGTTGGCAAGCGAGCGAAGCGAGCGAGACAGTATTAGGGGTGGATAATGCAAAATTGGGTATATGTTATTGGCGAGCGAGCGTAGCGAGCAAGACACTTACAGGGATAACAAAATCAAAAATCGGGATGTTTGTTGGCGAGCGAGCGAGACAGTATTAGGGGTGGATAATGCAAAATCGGGTATATGTTATTATTGGTGAGCGAGCGTAGCGAGCGAGACACTTACAGGGGTAAAAATGAAAAAATCGGGGATGTTTGTTTATTTATATATATGTTTGGACGTATGTATGTCATTTTGTACTTTGACCCTCCGTATTTTTGTGTTCGTTCCGCGTTCGACCCCGTCCCAAACTTCACTAAACAGAATCCTCCGGTTTAGCGACCATTACCCGTATCACCTTAGAAATTGAATTGTTTACGGCTTTGAATTGTTTTGTGGGTGCAGTTCGAACTCAAAATCTTATGGGAGCTCCATTTCTATTCGAGTTAGTGGCGGTGATAAATTAATGTGCTATTTGTCACAGTTATAAGCCCTACTCAACAGTATTTACTTAAAAATGAATTGTCAACTAGACGAACCACGAAGGTAAGTCTTGCGTAGGTATGTTCAGTTGTGTGAAAGTATTGTGCGTTACAACTACTATTAAGAATATCACAAAGAAAAATTTAAATAACGTGTTTTGATTTTTGTTGCTTCTTTTTCAATTCAAACTGTTGCGGAGCGGTTACTATGACATTGAAACCCCTTAACCTCATACGTAATTTAAAAACTCGACTTTATTTTAATAGCTTGAGTGTTAGTTGTTAAAATCAAATTTAACAATAGTGTAGTTTAAGGCTCGCTC
>WLWI01002790.1_pt1 | contig 15091 bp, 7 predicted proteins | sample 6701501 | NCBI WGS metagenome assembly WLWI01 (sample SAMN12718690, study PRJNA515312) | sponge metagenome | isolation source: marine sponge | host: Mycale hentscheli | place: New Zealand: South Island, Marlborough, Capsize Point | collected 2014-11-01
GAAAGTGGGAGGTGGAGTGGGGGGGGGGGCGGGGGGGAACACAGCTATATAAAATTTAACAATCCACTAATACCATTAAAAAAATCCCCTATTTCCAAATAGTGTTGAAGATCTTTATTAAATTCCTAGCCTATTAGTACCTTGAGAAGACCAGAGGAATTGAAAGCAAGACTGTCTCAAAGTCTGCAATGATTGGATTCCCATAAATATTGGAAGGGTATTTCATACAATACCCAATGGCAGCCACCAACTCAATTTGAATAATTATTGTGAACAGTTTGTGTTTTTTCTTTGTATTCCAATTATTACTTGATCACTGGACATTTAACTTTTAGTCTCACACACAACACGAAAGTGATTTCTCTGGAACTATTTCCAAAATTATGCATTATGTAATACAGTAAAAATAACTTTTCCTGTGCCCACTACCCGAGTTTGCTACATACTTTCCTTAATGTAATACAGACATGCACACACAGCTTGAAGGGGGCAAGGATGACTTTCACGAGCTCCCTCTCCACAGTGGGCTAACGCAACAATGGGAATGGTCTTAGTTATCTGTAGTTTTGTTATTCGATGGACCAGAGTGCTTCTTGTGTCTGTATATTTTACAATAATGACACTCGGATAAAAGTGAACAATACACAAAGAATAATATATTTATAAGCACTGAGTAATCATAAGAATGCGTAGTCAGACAACGCAGTTGGCTTGCGGCTATGACATGACGAAATAATACGTGAGATGCGTACATGCGTGATTATTGAGTGTGTGTGTGTGTGTGTGTGTGTGTGTGTGATGATAGTGTGTGTATGTTCAGTCCAGTTCTGTCCATACCAGGGTAGACCTGGTCACAGCCAATTTATTCTTCTTTATATTGTTTCACGTACACAAATACATTATGAGAATTACATCTGTAAAACCTGTCAGACAAAACAAATAAGTAGCTTTCAAATCTATGAAGGACCAGTTTTGTTATAACAAGTGTTTTTAAAGTAGCTGTTACAGTTGTGGGAGATCAGCAAGAGAATTGTATATGCTAAATCATTGAATATTTAGACAACATTATTTTAATTATGTCATTTCCAGACACTCGGGCCCATAGGCAGAATTTTGAGGGAAAAAAAAAGGGTAGGTAAACCATGCCCATATATTTAGCCACATCTTCAATGAAAATTCAATATTTTATGACCTTAAATTGGAAATTAAATAAGTTTGCTTATTCCTATCTACGTAATAATGTTTTAATTGACTGTTTACATATCAATTTTAAGGTAGCTTTATATCAAGTGCTCAACTACTACTTTTCACTTGAAAGAAAGCATACCCATAAACTGCTAATATGAGCGAATGCAGCTGCCATCATTTTTTTACTTATGTAAAGTAACTGTTAATAGAAAGAAAATAATCAATGTCTTTCCTGTAATGTAGCTACAGAACAACACAGAATTTTTTATTATTAAAACTCTTCTATAAAAAGTATAATCATTAATTTCAAAGAACCCAATACTTGGTGTACTAACTACATTCCTTGCCCAATATTGCTATTTCATTTGCAAAATTAACAACAACAGGGATAAGTGTTTAAATTTTTATTCTAATTGTCAGGATGGAATACATTTCTAGCATTATGAAGGGTCAAAGAATTGCGACTGAAAGTAGTCAGTCATGTTTTGATCTGTCTGTACAAGATAATGGTCAATGGGGCAAATATGGAGTCAGTGATAGGACATGAAAGATGGTTCCACATTTACCCAATGGCAGTCATCGACTCTTAACGATGTTGCACAGCCTGTGTTTGTTCGTTCTGATAGAAATACAACTTTGTCTCTTGGAATTCAAAAATGTGCTGTTTGTCTCAAGGACTAGTTACTGGCTGCAAAACAAGGTAAAAATACTATTGTATTATTTAATCTCAAATTATTATATATATGTGTGTGTGTGTGTGTGTAGTAGTAGTAGTAATAGTAGTAGTAGCAGCAGTAGTAGTAGTATAAATAGTTATGATTATATACAGTAATAGTAGTAGTAGTAGCAGCAGTAATAGAGCAACAATAAAATTCAACAATGATAATCATAACAGTAACAACAACATGATAATGATAACAATAATAATAATAATAACAATAATAATAATAAATAGAGTCAGTAAACTCCAATATTGCACTATCCTCCTACTCGCTACCACCACTGAGAGAGTTTAAATCCTGATGATTGTTCTCATAAACTAGTGATAAGTTAGTATACAAACAATGAATGAATGAATGAATGAATGAATGAATATGTAAATTAATAAATAAGTAATTGGCAACAGCATTGCCAAATCGTGTGGCCTGTGGGGACATTCCCCAGTCAACCTTGCCACCTACCTACCAGTTGCCACTGATCAATCTCAGAGTGAGATTGTGTGGGAGACGTCATGTGCTCCAATTAGTGATACAAATCAGATACCACCTTCACAGAGTGTCATCAGATGGGTAAACTTCAGCTGGAAGTTTCCTGGAATGTTGTGAAGAGGGGAATAAAACAATGTCCAATTTGTGCCAGCTACTTTGATTGTGGCTTATATTCTGCTTCCACTGGTCAAAGCATTGGCTTGAGTGACGTTGGAACAGTTAAGAAGACTCGCAACTGCCATCAGTGGGATCCTTATTAACCCCCTCACTCCTGGTTTCATGGTCTTCATAATAAGTCCCTGGCTTGCTGCTTTACTCACCACCGAAGAGGAAGAGGAATCCATTATCCTTACACGTTCGGGTTTGTTTTTATTTGCAGCGATTAATAAATGGTAGAGGTTTGGCTTGTGCATGTTTTAGTGAGTATGTCATCTTCCCTAATAATTTGTCAGACAAATGTAATTGATACATATTTAAAAATTTGAGCAATGCTTGATCATCTCGCCACCTCCTACGGGCTGGTCACTTTACAAAGAGGGATAAAAATAAAGAGGGCATGAGATGACTTTATCCTTAACGAAGTTAAAAAAATTCACAAAGCAGTTGTTTAAAATGATATTAGTTTCATTTATTTATAGGGGAATATCCCAGATGTGTCCACACCTCTTTCACTAGACATTACTCCCCAGTTCATAATGGTATACTATATTATATGCTACAAAGCTTCTTACTGATTGTTTTTTCTGGGAAGTGTCTATTGTAATAAGACTTCCTAGTTCCCTATACATGAACTAGTTGTCTAATTAATTAATGGATTAATTCATGACATGGCCTACTCAATAGAGTTGTATGATAATCCAGAATTACAAGATCCTCTCCCTCAAGCTGCAGGTTCTTAGGTGGTCAGCCATATAACCTGATTAACTTCTCCCTGGTCGAGTGGATACCTAATGAAAGGGCTCAACAGAAGAAAACGTGGTCATTAAGTTATTAATTAACTAACTCCTGTAATTAACTTATTCTGTATTTGCACAACAGAAATAGTTATATTACATGTTCCTTGAGATGTAGATGTGGAACTGTTGGTAAGGGAAGCCATTGGACTGTAAAAAGCCATGAATAGCAACAACAGCAGTTTTCATTGTTTTACAGCCAATACATTAAAATTAACCTGCTGTTGCCACCAATTCAAGCTATTTGAAATTTAAAAATTACCGCCGTTAGTCTGCGTAGCACCAGTTCCATCTAAACTGAACTAACAATTACATGTAGTTATTTTTACACTATTGAAGAGTAGAGACGTGTAGGGGTGGTAGGGGCTGGGGTGTGGGGGAGATAGTGTCAAGTAAGGATTTCTCTAACAAATGGAATGTGAGTGGAGTGATGAGGTTGGAACTGCTAGTATTCCCTGAACATTTCTACACATCTGCAGTCTGTTGCTATGGTATTTTTACCCTGCTCAATTAAATGCTGGCAAAATGCAGGTGGGATATCCCCATTTATGAAAGAAAGGAACTAATTCAGTGTCACTGGAAATTTTTAATCAACTAATCCAGTGGGCAACAGCAGGATATTCGAGAAAAAATGTAATCCTATTGAGAGCAAGTGTATATCGGAGGATGTGGAACTAGCACCTGAAATTTGTGACACTCTAGCCATGCAACCACACCATTAATTAAATGACAGAACAAAGGATGACCCAAGCACGGCTTAATTAGATTAGTTGAACGAATCCACTGCTTCATTAACTTTTGCCATGGTGCTTGACGATCTCGCCAATGGTATTGATTTCTTCAATGGAAAGAGGAGGGTGGTATGCAGCTTGCTAAATGAAGTTAATGGCTACGATAATTTAAATAACAATGACAAGCATTTGAATAAACAAGATCGGTGCTGGAAAGGGGATTTTTTGACAGGAAAAGAAAAAGTTCGTAACTATCCAGAAAACAGAGCAGTGGTCCAAGCTAAAATGGTCATTACAACTTATTATTTCATAGGTCTAAACTCAATAGAAGCCATTTTTGGCTCTAATTATACTTGTACCTGGTTAATATTGTGCCACTGTAATATAATATACTTTAATGAGGGTCAAACATACAGCTGTTGAAGCCGGCTAACTGACGCTGAAGAAAGACGTACAACTCTGGATCGAAGTCCATGAATGAAGTAGAGTAATTAGAATGGGCAAGAGTATAGCAAATAGCCACAGAAGGAATAAAGAATGGGAGTGGCACTAGTTTTAATCATTCAATATTACATCCATGTAAATTATAACCAAAACAACAACAACAAATTAGCCTACATTAAAATGGTGGTTGGTATGACTTGTATTTTGGAAATGTCTTTATCACTGGCTTGTTTTATCGTAGGATAGTTGTGTTCAATTTCTGTTAGAAGAAGTGGAAGTTAATGTTCGGTTCTAGAATTGTGTCACCAGGTAACGAGGGGTAACTCAAGACGGCCATTTCTGGTATGCTTCTGTATTACATGGAACTTATCAGGCTTGTTCCTTAATAAGACAGTGAAGCAGGCAGCAGGACTGGAGGACATTAGGGCAGTGCTGATGATGAGCTATCCCATAGATTTGCAGTGCTGTATTTGTAGCAGCGGGTTTTGTTTTTGTTTTTTTCAGAACAAAAATAATGATAATCCCCTGATCCTCTAATTTTTATAATTTTCCAAGAAAAAACAAATGCAAGTTCCTGTAATCAAATACTTCCTCTGCTACTCACTTCTCCAGTTATTGTTCTGTCAACTTCAAACTTACGGTTTGGAAGGGCTAAACTATATATAGACATTTTTCATTATGCGTCTTACACAATTTAAATAATTCCATGAGAGTAGTCACTTGTATTTAATGCACCTTACAGTTTGCTCTACAGCCTCCTTGATGTGGCTTAACTACAGAATCCATACCACTTTTGCCTTTTCTGTAATCTTCATTTTTATATATAACTAATGCAGGTTAAGGTCTGGCATAATTAACTCTCAATTTATCAAGACTTCTATTAAGGATTCTTCTATTTAGTTCAGGTGGTTAAAAAATGCCAGAAAAAAACGGTTTTTGCTTTACAAATTGCAACATTTTTTCCCTTTAGTATCACAATCAAGTTTGAAATAATATTATAGTGTTCCACTGTACAATTTTTGCATATGAATATATCAGAGAGTAAAGGCCACATTTAGTTAAATAATAGCATTACCACATGCAAGTAAGGGAATTATTAAATAACAGAAATCAACTCGTGAGACCACACTTCTCATGCACCACTGGCAAACACCTTGGCTCTGGGAGGAAAGCGAGCTACCCCTACTTTGATTGCACTGGTCCCAATATCAACCACTATAGAGAAAGTCTTCACACCACACCAAGCACCCACTTGATAGTGAGTGCACAATTGCATCCTTTCTCTCCTGGTGGTTTCCCCACTACCACAACAACAAAAGAACACCTCTAATTTGATCATGGCCCATTAATCTGATGGCTTTGACATGCCCTGGCTGGTAGACATCCCATCTTGTACCATGCCACCTCAAGCCTCTCTGACTCCACTTCTCATCAGAAGAGCTGTGACTGCGAAAGGGCACAGGTTGATTCTTACAAAGCATTGCTTGGCTTTTTTTTACCTTCATGGCTTCAGCTAGCAGCCATTTTTGTGCTTGCAAGAAGATCAATCGGAAAGGGATGCCATAAATTGTACATCAAGAGTCTATAAATAGTACATTATCCCTAACATTCCTAATGATTGTTAATTAATGAAAGTTTAGGTTTCTGGGATATAATTGTGTTTGATAAACAACAGTGCTTCCACCAATAGCTTGTATTCCAGTCACCATGGTTACTATGAACACTTCAGTCAAAAAGTGAATGGACCCCCCACACTAGCTATGGTGGAAAGGTTCAGTGCAAGTTTACAGAGTTAATACACTTCTTATGTTCAGAGACAAGAAGTAAACTCAATTATTGTTTAAATTCTATCGAACACTGCAATTCAGTACACTATCCTGGTGACACTTAATAAAGTAATTCAATTATTCGAGTAATCCATTAACTCATGCCTCAAGTTTACCAATCCATTCCGGTTATCCAAGACAGATTACAAGGCATGTTATTAGCTGTCGTAAAACAGACTCAAACACAATAAGCAGGTAGAGGACAATCGTGTGGCATATATAAAATAATTAATATTAAAAATAATGGACAAAATAAATTCTTCTAATAACATTAAGTCACTACTTACCATACTTTTGCCAAGCTACATTTTAAATATATAGCTATATATATATATATAGCACCTCCTGTTTGTTGCAGTTCTATAAAAAAAATACTTAGACCAATGGATGCATTATGTTATTCCTTTAGCAATTACCTGTGACCCATTGAAACTCGATAGCTTACCACAGTTCTGAGTGGACATATTTGAGAATTGCTCGTGCCTTTCTTCAAACGGTTTGTGGTGTTTTTCTACAATTTCTTACATAATGCCGATGCAGGATGTGTAAGCTAGATGATGTAGCTATCTGGATGACCATAGATGACCATCCCAACATTCAACGACTTGACAAGGAACTTCGTCACAAAGAGAAGTTTAGTGAAACCACTGACGTGCTTTGGCATGACTGGAATGAACCCTTTTCTTGAAAATATTCGAGGAAATTTCTTAGAATCTCAGGTTTGGTCAACAAGATAAGCCATTGTGTATTTTTCGTTAATTGATATACATTTTTTGTAAGTTCAAGAGTGTAACAGAGATGACTACAGAATACTAACATGTGTATAAACAAGTCATGTTAAACATCACAGTTTAATGCAGTGTATGGTTAAGTGGTCATTTATAAATTCATTCTTTGTACGTGGAGACCGTTGTTATAATTATCATTTAGTTAGCATTGATCTCAATCCATAATTTCAACCTCCATTGAGTTTGAGATGATTCATGTCCACAACTGCTACATACTGGGAGGGTATACAATTGATGAATGTTAATTAACTCTTTCCACTAGTGAGGTAATGACTACCAAAGACTGGAATGATTTCAGCTGAAACTATGACATACGGACTGGAGAATGCTCATCAAGTGGCACTTGTGCATTTCCCAGTAGGTTGCAGTGAAGGAATCCACAAGATTTATCCTTGGAACATTTTGGAAAAGAATTCCTACAATTCAGAATTGCTGCCTTTCTGTGCAAAGTGCTGTACAGAGCCAACAAGTTATGGTCTTTAAGCAAGTACAAAATGGGCGATAGTAATGAATATTTCAATTTGTATAAGCTTGTACCTTTGTTGTCATCTTTTCTGAGGTACTTCAAACAAAGTTGGCTCCATTTTTGTTTGTTTGTTGTTGTTGTTTTTTTAAGCATGCAACCTAAATTGTAGCAGATAATGCATAATTGAAAGTATTTTATTTCCGTGATGCATCCAAATTACAAAGCCATTAGCTTAAGTAGTACACAGCAAATCAACTGATATGTAAGCTAGATAGATGACGGTGATATAGCTATGATAACTGTCACTATGCTCAACTAATTGACAAGCTTGCATGAAATAATATAATATACAGCACGTGAAGATAAAAAAAATTGTTTGTGAATACTTGAGCATTCAAAATATAATAAATTTTTTTTCAAATTTTGACTTATGGCCACGAACTAAACCAGAGTAAACGAGTGTGGCATGACAGAGAATGTACAATTAATGTTGAATACACATACCTCTCCAAGTTAGCAGTTCACGTATATTTAAGTTCAGGAAGTAATTCCAGAGACAAATATCTTCGAAGAACTTGTTGGCTACAATGGAGCCAGGGAAGTTATACTACCTACATCAAGACAAGAATGCCTGCTTCTCCTACAGTGTAACAAAATTAAGAACAAGATTTTAATCATAAGAAGCTGGTATGCACTTAATTAAGCTTTTTTCCTCTTCTACTTTTGCTTCTTCTTCCTTCTTTTTTGTTTTGGAGTTGCCTTCATGGCAGGAGGGAATAAGAGCAACTCCTCCTCCATGCATAGTTTGGTTGCACTCCTTATCCCCACACAATTCCTGACTGTGGAACAAAGTTTCCCCTTGCGTTGTTGTAATCAGATTGTGGCCTTGGAGTTAAGAGTGTCAAGTAACAACATCAAACGTTGTCAAGTTGCAAAAAAAAATTTCTACTGCTTCACAAACCAGTTCCAATAGTAAGAGTAGTACATATTTCCAAGAATTTTTTTTTATTAATTAAATTAAAGCAGATTATACTACTCTCTCTTTCTCTCTCTCTCTCTCTCTCTCTTCCCCCCCTCCCCCCCCCCCTCCCCCTCCACCTCCACCTCCACCCTGACTGTGCAAATTGTAGTCTCATACTGGATTGGCTAGACCTTCAGTCTAACAAGAATTCCACAGGTTAGACAAAATTCTTAGCTCTTCATTTATTTGCTATTTGCAAGATGATGTGTGAAGTGCAAGCTTTGTCAATGAAGTCACACTGTTCCCCTCAGGCTATTGAATTTATAGCATTTTAAAAACGTCATTCCCAGCTGATTTAAAATAATTTTTTTAAGTACATTATTTAAATGTATATAATTGAGCATAGTATTGATTATAATATATATGCTATATTAATTTTGCTAAATGGTAGCATTTTTAATTAATTTAATTTTTATTAAAATGCACCATCACATCATTATGGTTGTCATGACTGCAGAACAAGGAATAATATTGCTATGAGAACACCATAATAATCGCACTATATTGAGTCTAATGGCTGCTCAGTAATTTGCAGACATGAAGTATGCACCAGACACATTCTCCCTGACTTTCATTTAGGAGAATGTAGTAAATTCCATTTATTTATTGTACCCTGGAAAAAAAATTAAATCATAATTATTTTCCATGAAGAGGTCTGATCTAAACCTTCTATTTAAGTTGGAAATTATCAGTCAGACCACTTGACCTGGAGAAACAGCAGCTTTAAATATTGGTAATGGCCACTTTAGTCGGCAGTGTGGTTGCTTCAACCAAACAATAAGAATGAATATCATTATTTTTATAGCCACTTAGCATTTGAAACCGTGAATATCATTAAAATAGTGTAGGTCACACAGGCTCAGCGATCAAGTTTTGAACGGTTAGATGGGCCAGTCTAACCCCTTTATCGTCGTTGTCTAAACTTACAAAGAAGCTATTCACAATCAAATTTGTATTATCTGACTTTAATGTGATAAACGTGCCTATAATTTAATGGTGTGATAAACGTGCCTGTAATTTGTTGTAAGTCTTAGAAAGAAGTATTTCCATTACAAATAGAACTTTTAAAGCAAAAATAAGATTTAAATATATTCAAGTAGAAATTTTAAAACAAATCAGCTGTAATGTCTCATTTCTGTATTTTAATTAGTGCTCCATACTTACTGAGAGCCTCTACAATGCTCATGTTAATCTAATTATGTGGTCAGAGAATATTTTAATCATTATCACAGCATCGCCCACACAAACTGAAATGGAATACTTAGAATAAAAATGGTGAAAGTGGAACACTTGTTTTTGTGTTCATATTTTGTTGTTGTTGTTGTGTTTTTGTTTTTTGTTATATACTAGTCCACATGTGCAGTGCTACTACCAACACTGGCTCCAAAGCTCTGTTTTCATTTCACTACCATACAATGTAATCTAGGCTTACTTGAAGTCACTGTCAATGCCAAGAATCCCAAGAATGAGAATGACTTAAGGGAGCAGTTGGGAAATAACAAGTACTATTACCACATCTTCTTGTTACTCTACCGGTGAGTCCATAAAGAGTGGGTTCCTGCCTACTGGAAACACAGGCTATTCCATCCTGTGCTTGCTAATGGTATCTTCAGAGTTAGTGAATCGTATTAGTGACAGACTGCAATGTTCTGATTAAGTTTGTGTTCAGTTACAAAATAAATATTTCAATTCATTCATTAACTCCTCTATGTAGTGATGTCACAGAGAATACAGCTCAGCGCGGCCCATGAGTGTGCACGTCACGAGTATTACTTGTGCTGTATATGTAACTAGAGGAGAGATGGACATGGCAGAATAATAAACACAGCACACCTACAGAAACAGCTTGGGGGGGGGAAAGTCTTCCATTGGAAAACGAAATATATTGACGTATTTTTGTTTTGTTTTATATGAAGTTAATAAATAAGTTTGTTTGGATAATTCTATCATTAAAGTTGGAGTTTACTGTAGAATCAGTGATTAAATTTTCTTCGGAACATGTAATGTGCTGTACTAAGTGCATACTTTGCTGTTCATTAGGTATTGGACTTTTGTCAACTATGCACCTGCATTCTTGTAATGCCTTAGTCTATATCAGTCCTCCCAACTGCACGTCGATCTGCGAGCTTCGAGCCATTGACCATGTCTAGTTACATTGCTGGATAATATTCTTAATTAGCCCATCAGCTGGTAAAAAATGCTGCGGCAAATACCGGAGGAATTCAATGCCAAATAGCTCTGATTAAGGATTCGTATCTGTTTTTCAAAAGTTGTCTGGTATGATGGCTAATTTAATTTATCTTGAAAGATAATAATGGGGCCCAGTGATCATCTTCACAAACATCTCTTGTCTGGAATGGCCAATTGAATGGATGTCGATCATTTGTATTGAAGGCCACCATTACTGGTGAAGGTATATCTCCCCATCTCCACTTTGTTAAATAGTTCTGACCACAGCTGAAGAGATGGGATCATGTGATCCTCTTTTCCCATCTCTCTCTAGCTACGTATTGTTTGGCTATAATTTTTTACTGCTGATGCCCATCAATGAGCAATTATTTGGATAATTAAGCTGTCTGCAACAGAAGTGAAAGAAATTAGCAGGAACGTGTTTACAGCTTGGAAACCAATGGCCCCTCGTTAGTAACGCAATTATCCTTTAATTCTTCTACAAAATTGTAAATATAACAATAAGATTAACCTTTTCCGCTGACAATCACAATGTATATTAAATGAACAGTCAAGCAACTATTTCATGTAAAATATATAACTATATGCCACACCTCATAGGTTCACACATCAAAAAGTGTTAAACATATGCACAAAGAAAGGGTGCTCACAGGCAGAGGTGACACCGACTGTCAAAAACAACAACGTTGATTAGATGTGCAGATAACCACTTACCCAAAGTAAAGAAACCATACGTAACGATATGAGGTAGTAAATTAGTTTTAGGGTTTTCACCAGTAAGTAAGTTAGAATTCCATGAACTGGGCAAGCACATTCTACCACTATCTTGTGGTGCAATTTCTAAAAACCACATCGAGGTCAGGAAGGCATGCCTGAGATGCTAGAGCTTGACCCGCTCGTTGTACACCTTCATCCATGCTAAAATAACACTCTCTACCCACGATCACTTGCTAGTGGTTCACACTTAATGCCTTGCAGATGGAATAACGAAGAGAGAGAAGAAGAAATAAGAGCAAAACAAAACAAAACAAAAAAGTAATCAGCACCAGTTTATGGAATATTCAGTTGTGTTTTAATTTAAGCCTTACGTTGAATGGTATGAATAAATGTCACTCTTTATTGCCTCAATTTCTGATAGTAGTATCTGAGGCCATTCACAACTAATCAGTGATTAGGATATACATTATTACGATAAATTAAGATGATTAAAGATAACTGGTATAAGCAAATGACAGATAAACATTTATCAACTTATAAAAATATCATTCGAAGTTAAAGGAAGAACTGTTATTTGATTTTATTTCTCATCAATCTATCCAGCACCAAAGAACGCAAGCTTTAAATACAACAGGGACAGCTATTGAAGATTTTGTTCATGATATATCCAATGCCACATTCCATGTATGCACGTGCTTGTAGCTGTACACCACCACCAATAACAACTGCAAAAATAAGCATTTGAATTTATAGCTCATATTATGTTCGCAAGAAAAATAACGTAGAGGTTTTATAGGAGTGCAGGGGAAAAAGAAGGGAGTGGGGAGGGAGGGAGGGCCGGGGGTAATGGTGGAGTGGGAGTGGAAGAATCTGGTGAGGAGTCCGCAGCGGTGTGAAGTCATGTTTCCTCTGGTGAACCATCACATCCTCCATGTTCGTTCATGGGACCTTGGCTCCCAACTGGTAAACATGTGTGTCAGGGATACAGGCAAGATGGTGGGACATTGGCTGAGTTTATGGTAAGACATTCAGTGCACTGAACACAGTCTTTTACTATATACATCAACAGATGTACATAAACAGGTGTCAGCGCATCAGTGGGAGGAACCAAGTGCATTCTATTATTGGTTCAAATTATTTTTAGCTAGCGCCGATCATTACATAATATTAGCCGATGTATAGCCTTACAGCTTGGGAAGAAATTTCCGAATAATGTTCACTAATTTTATGATTGACACATACGACCGCCTTCCCCTGCTCCCCCCACATACCCCTCCCACTTGGCTTTTGTCTAATACCTGGGAATGGTTGGTATGGTGGTAGTTTGATACTGAAAACAATGCCCGCCTCCAGGTGGGCTGGGCTTAGCAGTAGTCGCCTGCTGCTGGTCTTCTACAGTCCTACGCTGTAGTAATTTCTCTCCCTTTAGACTGATTAAAATTATTGAGCATGAAATTTTCGGCTGCGGTGCACAAAGTCAGATCGCGAGGGTGGGGTGTCCACAAGATGTAGAGCGAGCAGACAGCCTGGCAGCTTCGGAGCGGTAGCTTCACAGCATTGCCCGTTAGCTGGAGTTAATGATGCAAGCCTGCTGTAAATTAGGGCCTTTAGGTCCCCAAACATCCACAATGGGGTCGTGGGTCCTTATTTGGGCATTGTTTTGGGTGTGCATTGAAGTCTTCAGATTCCACTTCAAATTTGGTACTGGAAAGACACAAGAAAAATACTGCACAACTACAGCAGCTAGAGGGTGTAATTGTGTTAGTAGTGGTAGAGGATGTACTTCTCTTGCTCTTCTTTCATTAGCACAAAGCTAATTTAGTTTTCTTGAGGCAAACCTTTTTAGTTTTGAGTGAATAAAGGCACAAAAGGGGTGGATCTGAAGGAAATGTAGGAGGTCTAGACTCCTCCCACTCACATGTACATTAGAGTGCTACCTCTCAGGTACATATTGTATCCATGGAGATTACAAGCAGAGAAAGGGTGTTCAAAATGGCATACTCAAAAATATATTTACAAATACAACCACTTACAATTTAAAGGACTATTATTGTGCCAACAAGTAATGTATAAAAATTTGAATGTTTTTAAAAGTTGGCTCCATTTCTGTGTGACTACTGGATTTTATGGTTCTAATAGAAAATATTCCTTATTTACTTTCTTATACGTAAATAAATATACCTTTTCTTTTTCTATTCTCCTTTCTTTTCTTTATTTCCTTTCCCTATTTCTACTCTTTTCTTTATTATTTTCCTTTAATTTTATTTTACTTTTTTATTTCATTGACATAAAGTTGCAGGTTTATACTATAAGTGGGAAAATGGCTACTTGTTATGTGTGGAGATGTGAGATATCATGTGACAGAAATAGGTGCTGGTGGCTGAGACATCTAAGCTAGTCCTCTGGCTTTCCCTAGGACCTGCTTCACCTCATGAAAGGAGACCATATCAGTGTGAGTATCCTTTGAAACACACAAAACATAAACACAGGGGTAGCTCAGGTCTTTTTGTGGGTGTAGTGTTGCACCAAGGGGTGGAAAAGGATAGCACTAAGTGCTTACAATTCCTGTACTCTATTTTCTTCCCCCCTTCTCTCCATTTTCATCAACCAATACATACGTCATGATGTGCAATTTCTATTGTGGTGTGCCTTAAGTTAGCATTCTGACCACATGGGCAGTTTGGGCTAATGGCAGGGGAATTATGTGACTCCAATAACTGTTTGTATGTAGTTTGATACAATAACGGCAGACCTCTATCACAATAGAAGCTTAAACCAATCCTTTCAAGTAGGTTTTCTAATGGTCACTGGTGAAAACTACATACTCTGTCTCCTATTCAGGTAGGTGGTGTCATCTTTGTATTCAACAGACTCTAAAAGTAGTGTATAATTTCTTCCCCCCTCTCCCCTCCCCCCCTTGAGCCCAGTCCCACCCCGCACCTAACAAAGCATTATAATATCCCTTACCCGTCTTAAAGTAATATTTTTTTTATTAGAGATTGTTTACCACATTTACTAATAATAGCTAATATAACAAACTGTAACAACTACAAAACAACCTACAAAACAACAAAAACAACAACAACAACAACAACAAAATATGTCCCCCAGCACATTTTGTTTTATCCCTGGCGTGTGCTTGCTGTGAATGGTGGGAGTGGGATGGATTAATTGTAGTTTAATGGCGCATTGCTCTGAGCTAAAGTTGAGAAACGATTGAAGTGGTTTATTCTTAGCCATGACTGAGCTGATCACCACTCACTCCGTGTGGTGGGCAATAGGTTTCTGAGTGAAGACTGGAATTCTATGGCAGTTGTGGGGTGCACTGGAGCATGCGGTGTGTTTGGCCCTGAGACTCGTGGCTCTGTCCCTCTCGTATGTGTGAAGTCATGTAAATTATCACACACATAGCATATGTCATGACAGCAAAGCGGAGTGAGGAGGAGGTGGGAGGTGGAGGGGGGGGGGGGGGGGGGGGGGGGGGGCGGATGTTTTTTTGCACAGGCGCGTGTGCCGGTGGGTGGGGGGGGGGGGGGGGTGGGTCTCGTGGTTGAAAGTG
>WLWI01002791.1_pt1 | contig 15076 bp, 14 predicted proteins | sample 6701501 | NCBI WGS metagenome assembly WLWI01 (sample SAMN12718690, study PRJNA515312) | sponge metagenome | isolation source: marine sponge | host: Mycale hentscheli | place: New Zealand: South Island, Marlborough, Capsize Point | collected 2014-11-01
AAAATACGACCCGCCGCTTATTCTCCCTATTAATGAGGAAAATAAGAAGCAACTGGAAAACGAGTTGTTTGATGGTTCATATAAAGGCGTTACAGATTTTATAACTAAATGGCTTTGGCCTGTCCCCGCGCGAGCTGCAGTAAGATTGTGTGTCAATCATCAATGGTCTCCAAATCAAGTGACAATTCTAAGTATTGTTCTTGCAATTGCCGCTGGACTTGCTTTCTGGGGAGGATATTTATTTTCAGGTCTCGTCATGGGCTGGTTTATGACTTTCCTCGATACCGTGGATGGAAAACTGGCTCGTGTCACTGTTACCTCAAGTAAATTAGGGGACATACTCGATCATGGGCTCGATTTAATTCATCCTCCACTATGGTATTTGGCATGGGGGCTGGGTATCAGCGAAATGTGGACTTCGTCATTTTCGGTAATAACTTTATTTTGGATCATATTGGCGGCATATATTGGCGGGCGATTTTGTGAAGGTGGCTTTGAACTTTGGATAGCTCGATTTAGATTATTCCTGTGGAAGCCATGGGACTCCTATAATCGTCTTATTACCGCAAGACGTAACCCTAACCTGGTTATTTTGACGATATCTTTAATCTACGCTAGACCGGATATTGGTCTTTGGTCAGTACTCATTTGGCATGTGGTGTCTACGTTCATACTCATGATGAGATTATTTGTCGCACAAAAACACAAAAAAGAGTTTGGAGAGTTAGAACCCTGGCTCAGTAGTATAGACCCGGAACAGGACAGGCACCTGTTGCACGTACGCCTGTTTACTCGCTTATCGAAGCCTTCACCTACAAATAAAGCGTAAAGAGAAGGCCAGATAATGGCAAAAGTAAATACGATCGGCATCCTCTCCAATCCACTGAGTGGTAGAGTGAAAAAAGATATTTCTCGTATTCGTGAAATTTCAGCGTCCATCACGGGCGGAATATATCGCGAAGCCAGTAATCAACTACAGTTTGAAGCGGTACTCGAAGAATTCGGTAGGAAAAACATTAATGTTCTGGTGATAATTGCAGGAGATGGCACCGTGCATGGCATTCTTAGCCTTATCTTTAATCAGCATGTATTTCAATCTTTACCAGTTATGGCTATTGTCCCGGCTGGCACTACGAACATGACAGCAAAAGACTTTAAGATGTCAGGTAAGCCAACGAAGGTACTGTTGAAGCTAAAACATATTCTGACTGGCTTACCTCCCTACAGTTGTTTTGCGCATCCAGTATTATGTATTAAGAATGGGGATGAATTGCCTCAATATGGAATGTTTTTTGGAGCAGCTATAATTGCCGAAGGTGTAGAGTATTTCCAAAAAAGAGTGCGGGGACTTGGAATCACGGGGGAACGTGCTTCTGGTATTGTATTACTACGATACTTATTCTCCCTGATGTTCTGTCGTCATGAGGACACACGTAAAGACTCGGGTATTTCTGCAGAAGATGGTATGGAGACTTATGATGATGAAAATTATATGGCGATTTTCGCCACTTGTCTCAATCGATTATTATTAGGCATGCGTCCCTATTGGGGTAGAGAACAACACCCCATTCATGTCACACTTGTAAAAAAAGGTCCGATAAAACTATGGAGATCAATACTTCCTCTAATGATGGGGAGAGGTGCTGGTTTATCAAAAACAGATGGATATATTAGCCAGAATCTGTCTGAATTGAATTTAAAAATAAAAGGCGCCTATGTTATTGATGGTGAGATTTACATCGCAGATCAAAACAAAAGTATTATCCAAATTACTATGAATAAATCTATTTCAATAATTGACGTGAGTTCTCAACCTGAATGTCAGTAAAAAACGAGAGAAATATAGGTTCACAAGAGCCAAGTGAAAAGCTCATCGCTGAAAAGGCCTCTGAGTGTGCTCGAATCGTCCCTGATGAGTTTCATGTTTTTGTCGGTGCTTTAAAAGAGAGATTTGGTGATTCATTACAAGCTGTACTGTTATATGGATCGTGCCTTCATAGTTATGATTTGGAAGATAGCGTTGTCGATCTTTATGTCATAGTTGATAGTTATAGCAGCGCTTACGACAATAAATTCCACTGTATGTTAAATCTAATGGTGCCCCCAAATGTCTTTTATATGGAATTGAGTCATGATAATAAGACATTACGTAGTAAATATGGCGTGATTACAGTAGAGGATCTGGAAGAAGGGGCGAGTGCCTGGTTTCATTCCTATATATGGGGTCGCTTTGCTCAACCAACCAGGCTCTTGTATGCCTCGAACGATAGTGTCAGAAATAGAATCCATACAATCCTCGCACAGGCGACCATCACTTTTTTACGCGCTATTGTTCCTGCTCTCGGGAGAAGTACAATGGATGCTGAGACTATATGGTCTCGTGGGTTGGCGCTATCTTACGAAGCAGAATTGAGACCGGAGCAAAAAAGCAGGGCACGTCAACTAACACACCTGAATATGGGCGATTATACACGTTTAACTGAGTGCGCCGCGCCCGCATTGTCTAATTTGGAAGTGCTACCACAAGGTCGTTACAATTGTATTGTTAACGAGCGAGATTGCCGACGCACTTTAAGACGTTGGCGTCTGCGTGGAATTCAGGGCCGTATACTTTCTATCATTCGCCTCACAAAAGCGGTTTTTACATTTAGTGATTGTGTTGATTATGCCGCCTGGAAAATTGAAAGACATACTGGCATTAAAATTGAGGTAACACCTCGATTACAAAACCATCCAATCTTATTTGGTGGCAAAGTAATGTGGCAACTAATCCGCCAAGGTGTAATGCACTAATGACTAAAAGTGCAGTTCAAGAATCTAAGACTCCTCCGTCAAAGAAAAAACGAAAACATCGTTTGAGTGTGGCTGTTGGTCTGTGGGTTATAAAAAGAGTTGAGCGCGTATTAATGCATTTCTCCAGCCTTGAAGATAAACTCTTTCTCAATCCCGATGATTTCTCATGGGTAAAAGGATTAGAGTTAAACTGGCAGCTGATTCGTGCTGAGTTGGATCACGTACTTGAGCATCCAGAGGATATTCCTAATTTTCAGGATATTTCAAAAGACCAGACGAACTTGACCAGAGATAATCGTTGGAAATCTTTCTTCTTATACGGCTACGGTTTTAAATTTGAACCCAACTGTAATATATGCCCGGAAACAACTCGTTTAATTGAAGAGATACCTGATATGTTCACCGCGTTTTTCTCTGTTCTTGCGCCAGGGAAACATATTCCAAGACACCGTGGCCCTTATAAAGGCCTACTACGTGGTCACCTCGCCTTAAAAATTCCAGAGCCAAACCAGGAATGCTGGATACAGGTAGGAGAGGAAACTGAACATTGGGAAGAGGGTAAATGTCTTGTGTTCGATGATACTTACAAACATCAGGTGCAAAACAATACAGAAGGTACCCGGGTGATCTTGTTTCTGGATGTACTACGCCCTTTACGTTTTCCAGGGTCCTTAGTGAATAAAATTATATTGCAGCTCATTCGTTGGTCGCCATTTATTCAGGACGCACGACGAAATCAGCAGGCATGGGAAAAACGTCTTGGCTGCTAAGTCATCAGCATAAAATAAGGCCTTAGGGAATAACGAATTTCACAATTATAAATAAGGTGACATGGAAGGCAATTACAAGCAATACGCCCATGATGATGTAGGGTTTTAAGCCTTTTTTCTCAATGTAGGCATTATCGCGTTCATAATTCTCCTTATTTTGTACGCCTATAAAAGAGGCGAGCATGCTCCATGCGATCTGGAATAAGTTTGGGTCTTTTTGTGCTTTTTCACTCATGATTATTTGGATTAAATTTGTCAATTTTATAGGCACATTTTAATGTACATGACAATTATTAATAGCTGAATTTTAGGGTCAATAGACCATGGCTTTGTGTTAAACCTACGTGATTACGTGAATAGTATAACTAGCATCCCCAGTATCATTAACTGAGAACAGTGTTCTACAGTTTGGTGCGTGATTCTTGCAAATATTCACAAATCAACTGAGCACCGTCCAGAATCCGAGGGCTAAGTCGTTGAATGATATCGGGCGGGACAAAATACAAATGGTCACTTTTTACGGCTTGCAGGTAAGGCCATTTTTTCCAGTCATCCAGCCAGTCTGGGCGTGAAGCGTTCATACCACTCGCGATAATAGAATCTGGATCTTTGGAAATGACTGCTTCAACACTAACTTGCGGTGTTAGTACGCTCAGGTTGCCGAAAATATTCTTACCACCACAGAGCTCAATTATCTGTCCTATTGATTGTTGTTTGTTAACTGTTATTAACGGTGTATTCCACGTTTGATAAAAAACGGATACTTTTTCCAGGCCTGAATACTGTTGACGAAGAAGAGAGAGTCGCATCAGTACATCGCTACTTACTTTATTGGCAATATTCTCATTTCCTGTTAGCGCACCAAAATTCCTGATACTTTTAGCTATATCTTCAATCTGGCCGGAATCATTAATATACACATTCAAACCCAGGCTCATCAGTCTCTCAACTTGTTGCTTCTGATTGCCTTCTTTCCAGGCAATGACCAGGTCAGGTTCTAGTGCTAAAATCAGTTCGATATTGAAATTATTATAGCCACCAACCTGTGGGATAGATCTTGCTTGAACAGGGAAATCACTATAGTTCACTGCTCCTACAACTAAATGTCCGGCGCCTGCTGCAAAAAGATTTTCTGTGATATGCGGGGCCAGGCTGACTATTCGCTTCGCTGGTTTTTCCAGGTTTATCAGGCGACCGATATCATCACTAAGCTCTACGGCAAGTGCTTTGAATTCGAATGAACACAGAAAAAAAACTAATACAACTGAAATGAGTTTTGTGTTTCTTTTAAAGGATGTCGCCATTGATTTTTTATGAGAATAAATTAGTAAGTAATATGATTAATAGCCAAAATAGAGTTGAACGTCGTACTAGTTCTGTAGCTCTTGCAATATCATTATGCCCGGGTACCGGACCGTAGCCAAACTCAGGTTTTTCTTTTAGGACGTCATGATAAATGGCTGGGCCACCTAAAGTTAGATTTAGTGATCCTGCTCCGCTACACATCACGGGACCGGCATTAGGGCTTTCCATGAAAGGGGCATGTTCGCGCCATGCTGAACACGCATATTTGAAATTTCCCATTAGTGCATAAGTCACAGCGGTCAGTCTGGCTGGTATCCAATTGACGAGATCATCCAGTTTTGCTGCTGCCCAACCAAAATAGAGATACCTGATGTTACGATAACCCCACATGGCATCCAAAGTATTAATCAGACGATAGCATAGCGCTCCAGGTATTCCTGCAATGATGAACCAGAATAAGGGAGCGAAAATAGCATCCGAACCATTTTCTAGCACCGACTCAATCGTCGCCCTGCTGATAGCTGTATCATCAAGTTCTTCAGTATTACGACTCACGATATGACTGAGATCTAAACGTGCTTTGACCATATTTTCACTCTCAAGACTATGTTTTACCTCTAAAGCATGGTCTTCAAGACTGCTAGCGCCAATTACAAGATAAAGTAAAACAACATTCGACAACAATGCGTAGCCAAAGGTATATGCAGAATAATGCATAATAAAGGCCACAAAAGAGACCAGAGGTACGATTAAGATGATGCATGAAATAACACCAAGCAATTTTTTTTTGTCATCATCAAGCTCAGGATCTCTGAGAAAATATTTTTCCAATTTATCGGCAAGCTTGCCAAAGCCTACAAGCGGGTGTTGATGGCCAGGTAGCTCGCCCACCAGACGATCTAGTAATAATGCGAAAAAAATACTAAGTGCAGACATATTATATCGATTACAAAACGCGACTATTTGCAGGATGACTCAGGTTATTTAATACTGATATTTTGAGTAAATTAGAAATTCTAACATGACTTGTAAAACAATAATGATTCAGGGCACGACTTCTGATGCCGGTAAGAGTGTGATGGTTACCGGTTTATGTCGGCTGCTGCTTCGACGTGGTTTTTCTGTAGCGCCATTCAAACCCCAGAATATGGCATTAAATTCGTCAGTTACAATTGATGGTGGAGAAATAGGACGCGCTCAGGCTGTTCAGGCCCAGGCCTGTAAACTTGAAGCGTCTATAGACATGAATCCAGTATTATTAAAACCCAATACGGATATTGCAGCACAAGTGATAATCCACGGCAAGGTCGCGCAGACAATGGATGCTGTTAGTTATCACGAAAGAAAACCTGTGTTAATGAAAGCTGTTATAGAGTCCTATACACGACTTCAAAATCTATACGACTATATTGTAGTCGAAGGAGCAGGAAGTCCGGCCGAAATTAATCTTCGTGACAGGGATATTGCCAATATGGGCTTTGCAGAAGAAGCTGATTGCCCTGTCATCCTCGTCGCAGACATTGACAAAGGTGGTGTGTTCGCACATCTGTATGGAACTCTCGAGCTACTCAGCACATCCGAGCAAAACAGGGTCATTGGCTTTATTATCAATAAATTTCGAGGCGATATAAATTTACTAAGCTCCGGTTTAAGTTGGCTTGAGGAAAAAACCAGTAAGCCTGTCCTCGGTGTACTACCTTACCTGCAGGGATTTCATCTTGAAGCGGAAGATGCAATTCCCACTGAGCAAACAGAATTACTGAGAGATGTGAATTTGAAAATCATAGTGCCAGTATTATCACGTATCAGTAACCATACGGATTTTGACCCATTACGACTGCATCCACAGGTAGACTTTGAGTTTATTGGGCCGGGAGCCACAATTCCACCTGCAGATTTGATAATACTTCCCGGTACCAAGAATGTACGTTCGGATCTGGAGTGGCTGAATAAAAACAATTGGGTTGAAGCAATTCATAAGCACTTACGTTATGGCGGTAAGTTACTGGGGATCTGTGGAGGCTATCAAATGCTAGGGACAACAATATCAGATCCAGAAGGCCTTGAAGGGAAGGCGGGGAGCAGTAAAGGGCTCGGGTTGATGGAACACGAAACAACCTTGCTACCGCAAAAACAGTTAAAACGAGTTAAAGGAAAATTTGCTATTGATGGCGCTATGCTTAATGGCTATGAAATTCACTCAGGCGTCACAAAAGGTGAGGCTCTGGAACGGCCTGCAATTCATTATCAAGATAGGGAAGATGGGGCAATCTCAGAAGATAGGCAAATAATCGGTTGTTACCTGCACGGGCTTTTTGAAGAAAGAGAGGCCCTGACTTCTTTACTGAATTGGGCAGGCCTGTCAAATATTGAAAGTCTTGATTATAAAGAACTAAGAGAAGCTGAGATTGATAGATTGGCTGACGCAATGGAAGAAGCTATAAATTTCGATAAGCTTTTCTCGTAAAAGTCTTGGCTAGACGTAAAATAAATATTCAAACAATGACCTTGTGTCTAGATTAAAGTGGTTTCTTTTGCGGCAATTAATACTAGTAAGACAGTAACTTCACATATTTCAATTAATGCGCCAATTGTGTCACCAGTACAGCCACCAAGACGTTTCAATAACTGATGACGAAAAACCATAAACAGGCTTGCACAAGACAACACCACCAACAGACCTGTTAAATTGATGAATAAAAACAGCAATATACTGATGATTGTCATCAGTAAGTATATTTTGTCCTTGTTTAGCTCCCTGGACATGTTTTCTCCCAGTCCCTGTTCTCGTACGTAGGGCGTGCTAGCTAACAACACAACTGCCAGGCAACGGCCTAACATGGGAGGGAGTATCAGGTAATAAACAGGATATATTGGAAGCAGGCTATAGACAGTACTGATTTTCAATAGCACAACTAATAACAGGGCCAGCACACCCATTGGACCGGCACGAGGATCTTTCATGATCTCCATTGTTCGTGTTTTTGATCCCAAGCCACCAAGCCATGCATCAGCGGTGTCAGCCAGGCCATCGAGATGCAATCCGCCTGTAATCAATACCCATGTCGTGATAATCAGTGTTGCCATCAATAAAGGATTTAGACTGCTGCAAGCCAGCGCAACGATTACAAATAAAAATCCAATAATGAGACCAACCAGTGGATAGAAGAGGAGAGAACGTCCGAGTTCTCCGTTATTTGCTGTACCGGCGGATGGCACTGGGATGCTTGTTAGAAACTGTGTCGCAATCAGGAAGGGGCGTAGCATATTCATTTATTGAAAGGGTAGCTAAGCTCTAAAGCTTTACAGTTATTCACTTTACTAAAGACATTAAGCATAAAAACAAAAATTAGAGACCCTGATTGAATCATAGTTTCACTCTATATGTGGATTATGAAAAACCAGGTTTATCTGATCATTTTCGTTGAGATGATGAATCCGGATTCGGCTAAAGCAGGCGTATGGAATATGAAATCGAGTCATCGATGACATTGGCATCGAGAGCAGGTGAGTCAGGACTATTCGAATTGTTCCGCCATGTTGTATCAACAACAGGTGTTTACCCCTATACTTCTTAAGGACTTCATCAGTGCGCGTACTTACACGATGACTAAAGTCTGTCATTGCTTCACCATTAGGTGGCTGAAAGGTATGAGGGGTAGAATAAATGGACTCCACCTTTTCTTTTTCCTTTGCCCATATGCTTTGGAAGTCCTGTCCTTCCCAGTCGCCGAAGTCCATTTCACGAAAGTCATCTTCAATATTGAATGGAATATTGTGCTTTTCACTTAAGTGCTCAGCGAACCGACAACAGCGAAGTAGAGGAGAGCTGATAATGTGATTCCAGTCTTCATAATTATTTTCATGATCTGCTATTCGCTGCATACTTAACCAACCTTTGTCGGTCAAGTCCACATTGGTTGTTCCGCGAAATATCTCGCCACCTTCACATTCTCCGTGTCGAAGCAGATCTATAGTTGTTACACTTGCCGTCATTGCAGCATCACTCTGAATGGACTCCCGCTTCATCGAATGTTGCCATGTTATTGTGTACTAAACATGCCAATTTCAAAATTGGCAAGCAAACTGCAGCTCCGCTACCTTCTCCAAGACGCATATCCAGTTTCAAAATGGGTGTGATCTGCATAGATTCAAGCAAAACCTGATGTCCATGTTCTGCAGATTCGTATGAAAAAATCAGCCAGGGCTTGATCGAACGATTAATACTGAGGGCCATAAGCGCTGCTGCGCTGCAAATAAAACCATCTATGAGAACAGGAATCCCTAATTGCGCACAGCGCAAATAACTGCCTGTTAACGCTGCTATCTCAAATCCTCCAAGTCTCCGTAAGCATTCAAGGGGGTCATCTGTCTCGTGCTTGTGTATTGCCAAAGCCTTTTTAATCGTTTTGACTTTTCTTTTAAGGCCGTCAGCATCAAGACCTGTGCCGAGACCGGCCAGTTTTTCGGCTGATTGGTCTAAACTTGCACATGACAATGCTGCAGCAGAGGTTGTATTGCCTATACCCATCTCTCCACCTATAAAGATATCAGTGCCACGGCTTTTGCTTTCTTCAATTATCAATTTGCCTGTGGCGAGTGCCTGTTCTAGTTGTGAGAAAGACATAGCTGCTTCTTTACAAATATTTTTTGTGCCTTTGTCAATAGCAAATTGCCTGACAGCATGGTTTTGAGGTATGTCATTTGCTGTTCCCATGTTAATAACCTGAAGCCCAACACCTAACTCTTTTGCCAGCACGCTAATTGCGGCGCCACCCGCCACGAAATTTAATATCATTTGCAGGGTGACTTGTTGTGAAAAAGCAGATATACCCTCTTCGACGACGCCATGATCAGCAGCAAAAATTGTTATGTCAGGTTGTTCAATTGAAGGTGATGAGGAATATTGTAAGCTTGCAAGTTGAATTGCGATTTCCTCGAGACGACCAAGTGAACCGGGTGGTTTGATCAAGGTTGACTGTCGTAGCTCAGCCGATTTCTTCTTCGCCTGCGATACCGGTTTAGCCGGGTCATATATCCACTCTGTAGCTTTACTTTGTACATTCATCACTTGAGTCTTTGAGGTAAACCGGCAATCACCAGTGTAACTCGATCGCTTAGTTGCGCCAGTTCCTGATGCAACCAACCAATTTCATCGACGTAGTTACGTGATAAATCCCCCATGGGGACGATGCCAGAACCGACTTCGTTGCTGACCATGATGATATGCCCGGGCAATTCTGGCAGGAGTTCTAACAACTTACTCTTTTCTGTTTTCCAATCTTTACTGTTTTCGCTATGTAGAAGATTACTGAGCCACAAGGTCAGACAATCTACAAGTAAACAATTTTCACTGCCTGCGTTTATTTGCATGGCATCGGCAAGCGCATATGGTTCCTCAATGGTATGCCACTGTTTACCACGTCGTTGTTGATGAATATGGATTCGATCAGACATTTCTGTATCCAGTTTTTGTGCTGTGGCGATATAGATGAGTTTCAAGGAGGAAAAGAGTGCCTGCTGTTCAGCAAAACGACTTTTGCCAGAGCGGGCACCACCTAGTATTAGTTCAATCATTGCCTGAGTTTAGGGATGAGCAAGAAGCTGTCAAGAAAGTTAGTCTATTCATTGCAAATTCTGAGAGAGTTAACTAGAATCCGCTCCAGTATCCAAGTTTCTATTCTATTAGTTTCATTGAATGGATTAACGGGAAGTTGGTGAGTTCCAGAGAACAATGCCAACACTGCCCCCGCAACGGTGATCAGCATCATTCTGAATCTATACCACTGTGCATAGCATGGGAAGGTGTTCAGAGCGCTAACAAGTCTGTTTAGCTGCTGTCAGTCCGGAGACCGACATGGGTATTTACTATCCTGGATTTTTCAGGGTTATATTTATGACATGTTGCGGAGGGCGGCATAGAGCATTTTCATTTTCCGTGCTCAAAACTCCCTCTTCTCTACTGTCCGATTTCGTTCGCACGGAATTTAACGGGAGTGAAGAAATGAAAGTTAATTTATTATCGCTACTACTTGTTTGTAGCTGTTTTTACTCGCCATTTTCAATGGCGAATTCATCCGAAGAAATTATCGTCACTGGTACACGCACGCCTTTGTCAACAGATAAATTGGCAGCGTCAACTACAATCCTTACGCGCAATGATATTGAAGAATTACAGGTTAATTCTCTACCAGATCTGTTGAAAGGAGTAGCAGGAATTGATGTAACCGTTAGCGGTGGATACGGCAAAGCTACAGATGTAAGAATGCGTGGCACCGAATCCGATCATGTACTGGTTCTGGTCGATGGCGTCAGAATAGGGTCAGCCACATTAGGGACAGCAGCTTTTCAGCATTTGCCCGTGCCACAAATTGAGCGTATAGAAATCGTACGTGGTCCACGTTCAAGTGTCTGGGGCTCAGAAGCCCTTGGTGGTGTCATTCATATTTTCACCCGCAAAGGATCAGGTGATACCCCACGCTATAGCCTCAATGTTGGTGCAGGCTCTTTTAATACTCAGGAAGTCACCGCAGGAATAAGTGGTGAGTACAAGAAATTTAATTACAGTGCGGCTATCTCTTACCTGGATTCTGGCGGGTTTGATGCTCGCGAAGCAACCGCCGGCGCATTTGGGTTTAGTCAACCCGACAAGGATGGCTATGACAATGTTTCAGCTCATTTTAGAGGTGGATACAGCTTCGGTGAAACAGGAGAAATTGACGCTTTTGTTTTACGTGCACAAGGCAATACTGAATTCGATGGGACCTTTCAGAATGAGACTGATTTTGTACAACAAGTCATAGGCGGTTCTATATTGTTAAAACCTACAGAGACATGGCAAACACAACTACGCCTAAGCGAAACACGAGATGAGACCGAGAACTTTGCTCCAAGCGGAAATCAGGCCTCCATATTTGATACCAAACGACAACAATTAAGCTGGCAGAATGATGTGTCGATAAACGACTCTCACGATGTCACCTTTGGTATTGATTATCGAGAAGATAAAATCACTAACACGAGTAATTTTCCACAGACAATGCGTGATAATCTTGGTGTTTATGGTCAATACAGCGGCAATTATTTTGGACATCAGCTAATAGCATCGGTGCGATGGGATGATGACCAGGTATTTGGCAGTGAAACAACAGGAGGAGTTGGCTGGAGTTATCTGTGGCAAGATTGGTTACGATTCTATGCTTCTTATGGGACCGCCTATAAAACACCATCTTTTAATGAATTATTTTTCCCTTTCTTTGGAAACCCCGCTCTTGGCCCAGAAACAGCTGAGTCATATGAAGCTGGGATAGAGGGGCAACATGATGACTTCAGATGGAGTGTGCGGAGTTATAAAACAGACATCGATAATTTAATCGTCACCGTTTTTGATCCTGTAACATTCAATTTTTCACCGGAAAATGTTGATAAAGCAGAGATACTTGGAGTTGAAGGAGAATTTGGTCTCAATCTGGGAGATTGGGATGCACTTTTATCAATGGAATATCTGAATCCTGAGAATAAGAACACAGGAGCCAGATTACCCCGTCGTGTCAAAAAAAGAATGACGTTTGATGTGACACGCGAAATTGGTCAGTTCTCTTTGGCAGCGCGCCTATTGGCAGAAGGTAATCGATTTAATGATGCGGGACACTTTGTAGAAGTGGGTGCATATGTCACGATAGACCTACGAGCAGATTATCAATTCAATGATAATATCTCCTTTAGGGCAAAAGTAGCCAATCTGCTTGATAAGGAGTACCAGACAATTGATACTTTTAACTCGCCGGACCGAAATTTTTTCTTATCAGTACACTATCAGAGTCGATAGTCGATATGAATCGTAACTTTTAAAACGTGATACTGGTAAGTAGTTAAGAGGATACTGTTGTGGCAAAAGATATTATTAGCGCAGCCGAGCATAAAGCAGAAATGCAAAAACAACAGGAAGAGGTAAGGGCTAAAGTAGCAAAAGCAAAAATAAGACGCGGTATCGTTATATATCTTTACGGAAATGGTAAGGGGAAAAGTAGTTCAGCTTTTGGTACCCTGGCTAGAAGTCTTGGCCACGGCAAAAAGGGAGCGGTAATCCAGTTTATCAAAGGAAAGTGGAATACAGGTGAACTCAAGTTTTTCAAGGACATGGAAAACGTTCAGTACGAGGTTATGGGCTCAGGTTTTACCTGGGATAGTCAGGACAGGAGTAAAGATATTGCGGCAGCAGAACAGGTTTGGGAAAAAGCTGTACCAATATTGAAAGACTCTACGATAGATATTGTTTTGTTTGATGAAATCACCTACATGTTTAAATACGACTACCTATCTGTAGAAAAAGTCGTTAATGCCTTGTTATCCCGACCACCTAAACAGAATGTGATCATCACCGGGCGTGATGCTATTCCTGAATTACTCGAAATTGCTGATACAATAAGTGAGGTGCTGGAAATAAAGCATGCCTTCAAGGACGGAGTTAAGGCTCAAAAGGGGATTGAGTTCTAGAGTTATCCCACTTTTCTCAACACAAAGAAGTACTACCAGTACTTCTAAATTCAAGCTTATTTTCTTCTGAGCCTTCCTAATAACTCAGACATTGATCCAGGTCAAGGCTGAGTGCACAAATTCAGCATAGTTTTATCATAATTCTTTATTAAGGCTAAGTCGGGCACGATGCGAGATAGTATAAGGTTATTTATTTGTTGTTTATTTCTTTGCATTGTAAGTTGCTCTTCTAACGTTGAGCTTGAATCTAATACTGTTTCTTCTAAAAGCGTAAAGGAATCCATGCTATTGGAAATTGTTCCAGCATCGGATGCCTTATGGGCAGTGGAAAGTCCAGTTTCGGATAAACAATGGAGGACTCTCGAATCAGCTGCACTGACAATTATTAAGGTGAGTGAGGCAATGAAGCTAGGAGGGACCGGTCCAGATGCTCGGAATTGGTCAAGACAGGCTGAATGGCAGGTTTTTTCGTAAGGAATGATAGATACTGCGATGCAGGCATTGGATTCGATACGTAACAAGGAACTGGACTCCTTGTTTGATGCTGGTGACATACTCTATGAGCAATGTGAGAGTTGTCATCTTAAGTTTAATCCTGCCGTCATAAAGGTTAACTGATTAAATCGTAACCGAGAAAACGATTGTTCAGGATGGAACTTGATTTTCAATGACAGACTTTAATTCGCTACAATCTCTACGACCGACTCAACATTCAAGGCATCCGCTACCGCGAGGTAATACCAGCCAATAGAATTTAGTTTCACGTACGAGATGAATTTCTTCCTCCCATTCTCGGTAAGGCTTGTGTAACCTGACTCACCACTTCTCACAAGCAGGGCAATTCGCTTATTAGGATATAGTTTCAAATTATCAATGGAGTTAACTAATGTGCCTGCTTCGTAAGATTTTGCTGATTCAGATGAATCGACAATAATCGCAGCATCCTCATTAAGCAGGTAAGTATTCTCAACACCCTTTAACTCCGATATTGTCATTAATTCTCTTCGAATATATTCGAGCGTCATCTCCACAGCTGCAACCCCGAGAAATTGGCCTTCATTATTGTATAGCTTGCTCGTGCAGGGCAGGAGCACGCCACGACCTCCTGAGTCTATGTAAGGGGTCATCCAGCAGGAATTATCTTCCTGGCTCAGTGTATTTAAGTACCAGGGACGTTGCCGAGGGTCGTAGTCTGTAGGAAAGGTGGTTTTACCAGGGTAGCTTGCATGAATTCCCTCCTTCAGGCCGACAAAGGCCCAGACCAAAGGCAGGCCTTCATCTTTTATGATTCGAGAAACCATTTCATCGTTATCCGCAGTGATCGGAGTTGGATGACTTTTCAAAACTAATCGCTTAAAAGTATGTCTGAGCGGGTTTATGGTGCGTACAATTTTTTCAACCTGGGCATACTCGACATCAGGAGCCAGCTTGACGGCATGCCAATCGACACTAATTGGAAATCCGTACACGGGAGAATCGGCCAGATCCGGGGGCGCGGATTGAGAGTCGGCAAAATCTTTATGGTCATAAAATTGACTTTCATCAGGATGACCGACTTCAAGCAGCGTGACCGCAGAAGAGGCGACACCCTGAACGATACCTTCATATTTAATAAATTGAGTGTCGACTATTTGTGCCTGTTTTGAAACAGCAGAAATAAATTGGCTCAAATGCTGACTTTGCAATTGAGTTTCCATGTTTGCGTTTTGTTG
>WLWI01002793.1_pt1 | contig 15074 bp, 3 predicted proteins | sample 6701501 | NCBI WGS metagenome assembly WLWI01 (sample SAMN12718690, study PRJNA515312) | sponge metagenome | isolation source: marine sponge | host: Mycale hentscheli | place: New Zealand: South Island, Marlborough, Capsize Point | collected 2014-11-01
CACCGCTCCAAAAAGTTGTTTCAAAGTTTTACATCGGGGCCATGATATTTCCTTCAGATTCACTCCAAAGTCGGTGTGCAGTATCTTCGGCAGGTACTTTATCCTTCTAGTATAGTAGAGTAGCCCTTAAGTAATTATGGGCGACGGCAAAAAACGGGTTGCCAGTACCATATAAATAAGAAAAATGAAATAAATAAACACCATAGAATCTCGATAGTGTAGCCCCTGTCAGTGTCTTGCTCACTCGCCAATAATAAATTTGCAAGTACCCGCCACACAGAGTACTAACTTTTGCAAAATAGGAATGCAGTAGCATACAGTATTTTTTTCTATTATTATTCTCCTCTACCACTTGTTTAGTCAATATCAGTCCACTTTCTTCTCACTTGCTTTTCTGGACCCATGTATTCATGAATACACACAAATTGTAGTCACCGTCATTACTGAAAATGCTTACCAACTCGCCTCAGCTTTATTCATGGAAAAACTTCATCGATGCTATTACTGACGACACTTTAACAATACCACAGTTTTATCCCTAAACCACAGCTGGTGTCGTTTCTGATGATGCTTTACCAACAACTTACAGACAACATTTAACCAACTCAGCTCAGTATAAGAATTACTTGTAAATAAACACATCGTCATTGTTGCTACTGACAGATAAGCGCTTTTTATATAAATACATAGTATAGTATTAAATAATAAAATATTCGAAGAAGATATTGATGATGTTTATCTGAATAACATGTGCTTACTTCAATGACCTTCTCTTACTGGCTACACCTTAAATAAAGAGGAATTATGTTTTACCATAGTTTGAAAATACAGTAGGAATTTCATCATCAGTAGTAGAAAGAAAACATGTTCATGACATTTTTCTCAAGTACAATTTTGGAGTTTTTACTAGTCCCACGTCATGAATGTGTTAAAAAAATGACAAAAAATTAAGTAAGGATAAAACAAATCCAAACAATAACAACCAACTAGAGTTAGGGAGAGTGCAAGATCAAGAGGTAAAATTTCTAGTACTAGAACAAAGACTTCACACAAAGTTATCCCAATAAAAATTAACTCCAGTTCAACAAAAGTTAGTCCGTGGGCTCAACCTCCTTTCCACAGGTGCATTATTTTACCCCTAAATCAACTCTGAGTTTGAAGACACCAAACTGTTGATTGCTATAGAAACTCCAGTTTAATAAAATTGTCCTCGCATCAATAATGGCGTACATAAAATTTGCAACAGTAGGTTGTAACATGAATTTAGTCACGTGGTACGGCTCAATCAATCATGTAGAAGGTTTCAATATACTCCAGTAAATAATTACTAGTTCTACTTTTTGAGAATAGAACATGTTAGACAGAGTGTCCTGTTGTTGCATCAAAGGCGCACAACATATAACATATATGCTATAGTCATATATCAGTTATATAGCAACCCTTTGGCTAGCAATTGTAATGTAGCTACTATTTAATAAACAGGCCACTTCTACACTGCCTTCACACAGCAATGCCTGGGCATTATTAGTAACACACCTCAGTTGAATGGATGAGTTTTATCTGTGGGTCTGCAAGTCAATCCTGTTACATGCCCAGCCTTAAAAGAACAATGTCAGCCCAAGACACTTGCACTATCACGGAAACTCCTGAACTTTGAAGGGTTCGGTAGCTGCCACTAAAGTTACTACTCTTGAATGGCGACTGATCTATTCCCTAATGCTTAAGCTAGTCTCTCTACCTCATCGCTGAGTTAGGGAGGAAGGTTGCCTAGAGGTAAAACAGGTGACTACAGAATGGTGCAGTAGTTGACAAACTGAGTATAAATATATAACCAAGGCAAGCCCAGTGTTAGGTAAATATAAAACAGTGTAAGCATGCCCAGTGGGTGACCACACGGCACTCTGGCAGTTCACATACAAACAAACAACACAGACTGAAGGCTACACAAGAACAATACACAGACAATTAAAAGACAAAAAAAGGAGTTAATGCAACTCTTGTGCATCTCAACTATTTCTGGACGGCCCCACATTATCTACCACAACATCACACCTTGTTTCACTACACATTAGTGCCTCTGAAACGCACATACCTGAAAGTCTCACTTTATACGAACCACGGCCAATTCCATACAGATTCATTGGTTCAGATATGAGAGGGTCTACTGTATGAAAACTCCTAGCATGTGAAGTAATAGTTCTAGAATATATTCTCGTGTACAGCTCAGGAATGGAAGAATGATATTGGTTTATACTTTACCAGGGCTGTGGACCAGTGAGGGGTCAACAATACAGGGAGAAATTCTTAACCCTTTCAACACCGACTTTCTTCAACACTTCAGGCGTCCTTTAGAATTCGAATTTGATTTTTGAATTTCTACCGCAAAGTAACTGCAAAAATCCACAAACAAACAGCCAGGCGTATAACGTAGGTACATATGTAGCTATAGTCTTATAACAAGCAAATAAACTTCTAAAAGCCTGAAAACGAACTGGAACCAGTCCATCTTACAGCAGGTTTCGAGGAGACTCAGAGGAACTAGACCAATCAATTGCTCTCAATGTCTAGTAGGAAAAACTTTATCAATAATCTTCCAAAATGCTGAGGGGCCCTCTATAGGCTTCATATGTACTATTCTGGGTGTTTGAAGTCTATAGGCAACAAAAAAAAAATGGGTACTCAGCGCCCTGGAAAGTCTCGATCTCCGTTTCCAGACAATTTAAATTAGATTGAAACTTTCTCACCTAAAGGGGTCAGGAAAAAAACAAAGGAAAAATGTGAAAAAATCTTAGTTGTTTCAATCTAGTTTTTATGAAAGGTCAGAACTTGATAATTTAAATCAATATGTAACCTGACTGTACGGGTTCAATAAAAAATAAAAATAAATAAAATTTAAAAAAAAGGAAGTACAACACCTACTTTATGTAAAAAAAAAAAAAAAAGACAGTTTAATCTAAAATAGATTTTTTTTTTTAAATACAGTGAATGCAGCTGTTTTCACCCACATATATGCGGTTGCAGCATAGGGTTAACATATACAATTTTACACAAATAATTGACCATAGTTCACATGCTATGGTGAGTAAACAGAAAAGTAAAATAAAGTGAAAGCAGCTATGGCCATGATGCACGCCCAGAATACTGCCAAGAAGACAACAGATTTTAATATACTGGATATGATTATTCTGGAAATGTCTCAGTGACAGTGCAAACAACAATAATAGTGCTGATATGTGGTCACTGCTCAATGATATTCATAGTTTATGGCTTTATAAAATAAATATTATGTCAAGAATGAATCCAGTAGGTTGAATACAATAAAATGGATAGTATAAAAGCCTATTAAAACCATTTTAATTTCAAAATTATAATATTCATAAATTTGTGGTCATCACAATGGCAACATAGTATTTTAGTACTATATACTCCACAATGCAATCACAGGTTCCTAGATACATTAGTGCTTGGTTACTTGTCATAGCCCTATGTGACACTGTTGGCCTAGTCTGGCGTAGCAGATCCTTTACCTCCTGTTATTGGGGGTGTGGGAAAGGAAAGGGTCTGGAAACATGGCCCTACTAAATTTGTTCTGGAGGAATGTGGAAGTGGTCAGTGCTCCACCCCCTTATACCTGAATTGCTACCGCAATAGATGCAGATTGATTCTCCGATCAACTTTTAAAAAAAAAGATTCTGTAGCTTTTGCTGACAGACAACTGAGCTATGAAAGAGTTGCTGGTGGAGGTGATCACACCTTTAGCGGCACGTAGAGACATATTTGGAAATTTTCCAACAGATTAGGTCTGCTTTGAGTGTCTCTTTTTTCTTAGCCATGCTTGCTAAACCTAGCTGTGAAAGGGTGGCTGACAGTATAGGAATTTCTATATGCAGTTGAGGATGGCCATTCCCGGTAATTTGCTAACGGTAATTGACCGCCGCTAATATGTGCGGCAGAAATTTGGTATGGCCATGTACCCAGAACCTTTCCTTCACCACGCCCCCAATAATAAAAGGTAAAGGGTAGGCTACACCAGACTAGGGTTGGCCATTTAGCTCTGACAATTCAGCGGTGAAAAGGTGATGTATACGTACTACTAGCGTTCAGCATATTCCGCATAAATTTTCAGTCGAAAATACCAAACACCACAAAATCCAGACACAAATTCACACGATAAAGATTACAAAAATAATATTAATATGAAAACACAACAATATCAAAAACATTGAACTCTGTTGTTGGAATGATCTGTAACATACACAAAGTTGTTAGAGTCTAAACACACATAGGCTGGGCAATCAAATTGACTTCTTTTGACACCATGACAACCAATAGAGGTGACATAATCTCCTTTGTCAGTAGTAAACACTGACACATCATGACTATCCCAGTTAGCAATGTATGTAAATGGACCAGACACAGCAATACTCTGAGGATTATTTAGCTTCTTTATTCCATTACTGAGACAGTTAAAGGACTTCAAAAAGACACCATCTTTACTGAAGACTTCAATCTCTTGTATGTCTGAGTTAATGGCGTAGATGGCATTATCAGTACACGCAACTCCTAAAATCTTCCCATTGCCATGCTCGATACGTCTCTTGTACTCCATGTTCCTGTCGTACACCATGATAACACCGCTATTCTTACATTCTTCACAAACGAGTACTTCATCTCCATCTACTGCCACACACACATGTCCTGGACCTTCCACCTGCTCCACCTCATACACTCGAATATTGCCTCCATTCTTACTACATCTCATAACTTGGTTAGTTGCTGGACTAGTGCAGTAAATGTTGTCTTCTTTATCTGTTGCTATATTCCATAATTCACACACTGAACTTGCCAATATTCTTTTAGTCCCCTTCTTATCTATCTTCAGAATACCACCACCAAGTTCAGAAACTATAACTTCTCCTGTGGAGTTTATTGCAATACTAGTTGGCATATTAATCCCAGTCCACACCTGTACTGGTTGGGCTAGTTGTGTAGGATGGATAGAGACAGACACTGGGAAGGGACTACCTGCTACATGCTCGTCATTTACTAACACAGCTAATTGATGCCGCCCACGCACAGTAGGCGTGTACTGGATGCGATATTCCCCGAGTCCCGACTGTTCCACCTCACATTCGATAGCTGATCCATTGCAGAGAGACTTTAACTGACCGGTTACTGAAGCTCTACGCCCAGTTATCTTGCTGTTGATTAGTTTGGTAGTCAAGGTTACTGCAGCTACTTGTTGGACTATTGCAAACTCCGCCCCTTCTACCTTCACCGTACACTGAGCTGGGTCAATAGCTAACTGACAGATCTTAGCATTAGTCTGGCAGAGTTGATGGAGAGCCTCACAACACTTGATCTCTACTCCCATGTCTGCCTCTTCTAGTGGCTCTCGGCTCTTCCCTGACTGGCTCTGTGTTTGGATCTCTTGGTCTAACTCCTTCTCTATCTCAGTGTGCATGCTCATTACCTCGTTGTCAGAACTGTGTTCTAAGAGCTTCTCTGCATAGTCTACAATACATTCAACTTTATCATGAACTCCAATCACGCCCCTCTCTCTTTCTGATAACTTCATTGTCTTCTCTCTGACTTTCCTTGCAGATTCTTTGAGAAGTTGCTGCTTGCGTCCTTTTAGGATGCGTTGAAGTTGATTGAAGGAAGTATTGATAGTGTCGGCCACAGACACTCCCTGGGCTTCTATCTCCTGCTTGGTAGTCTGGATCTCTTCTACTTCTCTTAATAAACTGGAACACTTTCCTCTCAATGCTGTCGCTTTTCTTTGGAGAACTTCTTTAGCTTGAGGAGCTGCAACCTTGCTGAACTCAAAGTTGTGGTCTCTGTGGACTTTGACTGTGCAGTCGCGACAGATGAGAGAGTTGCAATCAAAGCAGTAGATGATGAGGGGCTCCTCGTGAGTGAGACACTTCATAGGAGGTTCTTTAACGCATACCTCCTTAACTCGACCTCGCTTCAGTTCTTCTAAAGAATCTACTTCATGAGAACTAAAGGCAGTAAGCTTCTTGTGCAGCTTTACACATTCTTTGCAGATGAAAGCAGCACATTGGCGACAGAATGCTTCAGCTCTGTCTTTAGAGTCTGGGCAGCCTTCACACTTTACCTCTACCTTGCCGTGAACTCGCTCTAGAGCGTAATAGTTGGATTTGTAGCGGTTGACAAAGAAAGCAGTCTTGAGTTCCTCCACACCTCCTTTAGGGAGGATGGTGTCCTTGCGACACTCTGGACAAGAGAAGGGTTTGTTGGAGGCTGTCCTGAGGGAGAGTTTGAGGACACAATCTTTGCAGTAGTAGTGGAGGCAAGGGAGGACCTTAGGTTCTGTGTAGTGTTCCTGGCAGACAGCACAAGTAATCTCCTTCTCCATCTGCTCCAGAGTCTTTCCCTCACGTGTCATACCTTCAGCCATGATGGATACTTGAACTTTATAGCAAACAAAAATGTGAACCAGGTAGGAAGTCACATCATGTGACACTCCCAAACCATATCCAAGGGTGAGCCACAAACCAACACGGCAAATTTAATTATATTCATTAAAACCCACAACCACAAAAATGTGTGTATCAAGTTACGTGTTGCCTCTCTGATCGGGTGTTGCCTCAATCTGATTGGTGATGATTGAAGAAAGCGGCTTCAAAGTTTCCCATGTCATGAAAAAATTGACAAATTATGCTGATGCCAGTAGATTGGCATTGTAGAATACCAACTAAAAGAAACTTCGACATTATAAAGCTTGTGAAGGAGAGAAAATACATTTAATGAGAAAAAAAAGACTGAGAAAGAATTGCGAAGTGATAAATTTAGCAGAGTAAAAAAATCCACAGACAAAAAGAATCTTTGAAAAAAAGAAAATTTGGTTGGTCTGTTGAGAGTATGACTGTAGCATAGTAGTACACCTTAACAGTATTAGTACAGAGTTGAAGTATTTGTTAGCAGGCTGGTTGTTGGTAGCTCAGTGGTAGAGCGTCTGTGCACTAAGCAAGCTGTCCTGGGTTTGATTCCCGATGGCAACCAAATAATTTTAATTCTGCAAAAAAAAAAAGAAGAAAAAAAAAGAAAAGCCTGTGAAAGAGAGAGAATACATCTAATAAGTAAAAAAGGCTAAAAATAAAAATCAAGCTTTTTCGACAATTCAAGTCTACAGCTTCCTCTCCTCGAGCCCTGTCTCTGTACGTAACAAGCAAAAAATTACTTTTCTAAATTTGCGACTTCAAAACCCAATATTTTTTAACATTCAATTGACAAAATCTAAACATACATGTATCCCACTTACGTCACAGAATAAATGTTTTAAGTTTGGACTTCATTTCGTGATCCTTTCTAGCTCAACTTTTACTGCCGCAAACAAATCGTTTTGCAGGCAGCGGTGAATTGTACCAGCTTCTATTCTAAGTGTGCAGGAAACTAAAAACACCCTTCCCGGAAGTAACAGGCGCGCGCCCCGCCCCAGCCTTTTGTTCTGAATTTAGACAGATCAGCATTTTCATACAACTTTATTTTCTCGTCCGAAAGGAAGGTTGATTTACGCCTTTAGCCGGTGGATAGTAAACACGAGATTGAAGGAATCACTGCTAAATCGTGAGTAAGAGTAATAACAGTTTTTAGCTGCTTAGAATACGCTTCGAGTTTGATAGTTTTCAAGTTTGATGCTTTGCATTTAAAAAATCTAAGGAATCCCGAGTTCTTTTTTTGAATATTAGCTTAGCCTCCTAATTCAGTTAGCTTAGAACAAAGTCTGTATTTGTGACCATCTACAAGAAAACCGGGCACAACGCGGCGTGCGTAAATATCGAGAAAAGATCGATCAATGTATTGTTTCAAGCCGACGGAAGGGAACGGTTAGGTCTATTGTAGTGGGAACGATTTAAGCTACGACGATAAAACTTGGAGAGCTCAATATCTGGACGCAGACAACTCTGTAAGTGCAAAAAAAATTTTTTTCGAAGGGTGCCGCGTTGTGCCCGGTTTTCCTGTAGACGGTCACATTTGTAGGCATGCTTTATGAACTACATATTGCTTTAATTTTTGTATGTAGGACTAATCCGATGAGTTGTGACTTCTCTATTCTACTTGCAGCAATTTCAGGACCTGGAGGACAACTTCCTTTCATCCTTTGTCAGAATAATATCTTATTTTTATACCTCCCATGTGATTATTATAGTCATATAATTGCAAGTATGAATAAACAGCTTCGTTGGCTAAATACTTTCAGGTAAAATTCCACTGATAAACTATGCACAATTGGTAAATTGATTACTGAGCTACTCGGTATTTGCAGACAACCACCGCATGCTAATATTACAATTCTCAATTAAGTTTGCAGTGGTGAGTTATGAGCAAGGTTTGAGGTGAGATTTCTGTGGTTGATAGTACTTATCACTTCTATTCAGCCTTGGCGACGGTTGCTATGGGTCTCCTTCCTTAAACAAAAAGTTCAGGCATTTAGGGATGCTCAAAAAATAGCTTGCTTTCAAGACCTGCAAGTCATTGTTGGTCAGTTCCACTCCTTTATTTTTTTTTTAATGCTTTACCAACTTAAGTAATTATGGGCGACGGCAAAAAACGGGTTGCCAGTATCATATAAATAAGAAAAATGAAATAAATAAACACCATAGAATCTCGATGGTGTAGCCCCTGTAAGTGTCTTGCTCACTCGCCAATAATAAATTTGCAAGTACCCCGCCACACAGAGTACTAACTTTTGCAAAATAGGAATGCAGTAGCATACAGTATTTTTTCTATTGTTATTTTCCTCTACCACTTGTTTAGTAAATATCAGTCCACTTTTTTCTCACTTGCTTTTCTGGACCCATGTATTCACGAATACACACAAATTGTAGTCACCGTCATTACTGTAAATGCTTTACCAACTCGCCTCAGCTTTATTCATGGAAAAACTTTATCGATGCTATTACTGACGACACTTTACCAATACCACAGTTTTATCCCTAAACCACAGCTGTTGTTGTTTCTGATGATGCTTTACCTACTCTGCTCAGTATAAGAATTACTTGTAAATAAGCACATCGTCATTGTTGCTACTGACAGATAAGCGCTTTTTATATAAATACATAGTATAGTATTAAATAATAAAATATTCGAAGAAGATATTGATGATGTTTATCTGAATAAAATGTGCTTACTTCAATGACCTTCTCTTACTGGCTACACCTTAAATAATGAGGAATTATGTTTTACCATAGTTTGAAAATACAGTAGGAATTTCATCATCAGTAGTAAAAAGAAAACATGTTCATGACATTTTTCTCAAGTACAATTTTGGAGTTTTTACTAGTCCCACGACATGAATGTGTTTAAAAAAATGACAAAAAATTAAGTAAAGATAAAACAAATCCAAACAATACCAACCAACTAGAGTTAGGGAGAGTGCAAGATCAAGAGGTAACTTTTCTAGTACTAGAATAAAGACTTCACACAAAGTTATCCCAATAAAAATCAATTCCAGTTCAATAAGAGTTAGTCCGTGGGCTCAACCTTCTTTCCACAGGTGCATTCTTTTACCCCTAAATCAACTCCGAGTTTGAAGACACCAAACTGTTGATTGCTATAGAAACTCCAGTTTAATAAAATTGTCCTCGCATCAATTATGGCGTACATAAAATTTGCAACAGTAGGTTGTAACATGAATTTAGTCACGTGGTACGGCTCAATCAATCATGTAGAAGGCTTCAATATGCTCCAGGAAACAATTACTAGTTCTACTTTTTGAGAATAGAACATGTTAGACAGAGTGTCCTGTTGTTGCATCAAAGGCGCACAACATATAACATATATGCTATAGTTATATATCAGTTATATAGCAAGCCTTTGGCTAGCAAATTATAATGTAGCTAAACAGGCCACTTCTACATTGCCTTCACAAAGCAATGCCTGGGCACTATTAGTAACACACCTCAGTTTAATGGATGAGTTTTATCTGTGGGTCTGCAAGTCGATCCTGTTACATGCCCGGCCTCAAAAGCACAATGTCAGCCCAAGACACTTGCCTTATCACGGAAACTCCTAAACTTTGAAGGGTTCGGTATGCTGCCACTAAAGTTACTACTCTTGAATGGCGACTGCTCTATTCCCTAATGCTTAAGCTAGTCTCTCTACCTCATCCCTGAGTTAGGGAGGAAGGTTGCCTAGAGATAACTAACTTATTTTAAAGTAAAACAGGTGACTACAGAATGGTGCAGTAGTTGACAAACTGAGTATAAACATATAACCAAGGCAAGCCCAGTGTTAGGTAAATATAAAACAGTGTAAGCATGCCCAGTGGGTGACCACATGGCACTCTGGCAGTTCACAAACAAACAAACAACACAGACTGTAGGCTACACAAGAACAATACACAGACAATAAAAAGACAAAAAAAAAGGAGTTAATGCAACTCTTGTGCATCTCAACTATTTCTGGACGGCCCCACATTATCTACCACAAAATCACATCTTGTTTCACAACACATTAGTGCCTCTGAAACGCACATACCTGAAAGTCTCACTTTATATGAACCACGGCCAATTCCATACAGATTCATTGGTTCAGATATGAGAGGGTCTACTGTATGAAAAGTCCTAGCATGTGAAGTAATAGTTCTAGTATATATTCTCGTGTACTGCTCAGGAATGGAAGAATGATATTGGTTTATACTTTACCAGGGCTGTGGACCCGTAAGGGGTCAACCCTACAGGGAGAAACTCTTAACCCTTTCAACGCCGACTTTCTTCAACACTTCAAGCGTCTTTTAGAATTCAAATTTGATTTTTGAATTTCTACCGCAAAGAAACTGCAAAAATCCACAAACATACAGCCCGGCGTATAAAGTAGGTAGCTATAGTCTTATAACAAGCAAATAAACTTCTAAAAGCCTCAAAACGAACTGGAACCAGTCCATCTTACAGCAGGTTTCAAGGAGACTCAGAGGAACTAGACCAATCAATTGCTCTTGATGTCCGGTAGGAAAAACTTTATCAATATTCTTCCAAAATGCTGAGGGGCTCTCTTTAGGCTTCACACGTACTATTCTGGGTGTTTGAAGTCAATAGGCAACAAAAAAAATTGGGTACTCAGCGCCCTGGAAATTATCGATCTCCGTTTCCAGACAATTTAAATTAGATTGACACTTTCTCACCTAAAGGAATCTTAGTTGTTTCAATCTAGTTTTTATGAAGTGTCAGAACTCAATAATTTAAATTAATATGTAACCTGACTGTACGGGTTCAATTAAAAAAAAGAAGAAAAAAAAAAGTACAACACCTACTTTATGTATAAAAAAGAGTTTAATCTAAAATAGTTTTTTTTTTTTAATACAGTGAATGCGGCTGTTTTCACCCACATATATACGGTTGCAGCATCGATAGGGTTAATATATGGAATTTTACACAAAGTACCGCCATTTTCCAAGCACAAGTAAAGTCTTACGTAACCCGTAACACGAACTTCCGGTTACATTACGGAATTCAACGTTAACTCCGCCAGATTTTGAATAAGAAGTTTTAATTGCAGTTTTTTTAAATGACTGTGCTCAAGTCCGTTAGATTGCCGTTCGTATATTTAGTGAACCAAGCAGCGCCTGCCCATAAACTTGGTATCAAAGTACTCCATATGAAGTGCTCTACACAGTGGTACATTTTTCAAATTTTAACGCAATTGGTCCCTTTTCCCAAGTACTGTCACATATGCGGTTGCAGCATAGAGTTAATATATAGAATTTTACACAAATAATTGACCATAGTTCACATGCTATGGTGAGTAAACAGAAAAGTAAAATAAAGTGAAAGCAGCTATGGCCGTGATGCACGCCCAGAATACTGCCAAGAAGACAACAGATTTTGATACTGGATATGATTATTCTGGAAATGTCTCAGTGACAGTGCAAGCAACAATAATAGTGCTGATATGTGGTCACTGCTCAATGATATTCATAGTTAATGGCTTTATAAAATAAATATTATGTCAAGAATGAATCCAGTAGGTTGAATACAATAAAATGGATGAATTATAAATGCCTATTAAAACCATTTTAATTTCAAAATTATAATATTCATACATTTGTGGTCATCACTATGGCAACATAAATTGAAATTATTACTTCAGTACTACAACACACTGCAGCCAGCAAGTCTGTACTTATAGCGTTGGACTTTGCTCTCAGCACAGCACCAGACTTCGCATTTGGCACCCCTGCGGGAGATCCTGCTCCTGGTAAACAGATTCCTAAAGGCAATTGCCGAAAGCAACAGCTCCCCCAAATATTTTTTATTCCTCCTCCAGTAATCCAGTTGAAGTCAGGCAAGTGGCTGACTATATACTCCACAATGCAATCACAGGTTCCTAGATACATTAGTGCTTGGTTACTTGTCATAGCCCTATGTGACACTGGGTTGGCCTAGTCTGGCGTAGCAGATCCTTTACCTCCTGTTATTGGGGGCGTGGGAAAGGAAAGGGTCTGGAAACATGGCTGTACTAAATTTGTTCTGGAGGAATGTGGAAGTGGTCAGTGCCCCACCCCCTTATACCTGAATTGCTACTGCAATAGATGCAGATTGATTCTCCGATCAACCTTTTTTTCTTTTCTTTTTTTTTAAAGATTCTGTAGCTTTTGCTGACAGACTACTGAGCTATGAAAGAGCTGCTGGTGGAGGTGATCAGACCTTTAGCGGCACGTAGAGACATATTTGGAAATTTTCCAACAGAATAGGTCTGCTTTGAGTGTCTCTTTTTCCTTAGCCATGCTTGCTAACCCTAGCTGTGAAAGAGTGGCTGACACGTATAGGAATTTAGACACATACTCTAAAGACCCATACTTGCTAAACCTAGCTTTGAAAGGGTGGCTGACAGTATAGGAATTTCTATATGCAGTTGAGGATGGCCATTCCCGGTAATTTGCTAACGGTAATTGACCGCCGCTAATATGTGCGGCAGAATAAATTTGGTATGGCCATGTACCCAGAACCTTTCCTTCACCACGCCCCCAATAATAAAAGGTAAAGGGTAGGCTACGCCAGACTAGGGTTGGCCATGTTAGCTCTGACAATTCAGCGGTGAAAAAAAGGTGATGTATACGTACTAATAGCGTTCAGTATATTCCACATAAATTTTCAGTCAAAATATCAAACTCCACAAAATCCAGACACAAATTCACAGGATAAAGAGTACAAAAATAATATTAATATGAAAACACAACAATAATCAAAAACATTGAATTCTGTTGTTCGAAAAATCTGTAACATACACAAAGTTGTTAGAGTCTAAACACACACAGCATGGGGATTCAAATTGACCTCTTTGAGAACCATGGCAACCAATAGAGGTGACATAATCTCCTTTGTCAGTAGTAAACACTGACACATTATGACTACCCCAGTTAGCAATGTATATAAATGGACCAGACACAGCAATACTCTGAGGATTATTTACCATCTTTTCATTACTGAGACAGTTAAAGGACTTCAAATAGACACCATCTTTACTGAAGACTTCAATCTCTTGCTTGTCTGAGTTAATGGCGTAGATGGCATTATCAGTACACGCAACTCCTATAATCTTTCCATTGCCATGTTCAAAACGTCTCTTGTACTTCATGTTCCTGTCGTACACCATGATAGCACCGCCATTCTTACTCTCACAAAGGAGTACTTCGTCTCCATCTATTACCACACCCACATGTCCTGGACCTTCCACCTGCTCCACCTCATACACTCGAATATTGTCTCCATTCTTACTACATCTCATAACTTGGTTAGTTGCTGGACTAGTGCAGTAAATATTGTCTTCTTTATCTGTTGCTATACTCCATACATGATTTAATTTACACACAGAACTTGCCAATATTCTTTTAGTCCCCTTCTTATCTATCTTCAGAATACCACCACCATGTTCCGAAACTACAACTTCTCCTGTGGAGTTTATTGCAATACTAGTTGGCCTATTAATCCCAGTCCACACCTGTACTGGTTGGACTAGTTGTGTAGGATGGATAGAGACAGACACTGGGAAGGGACTACCTGCTACATGCTCGTCATTTACTAACACAGCTAATTGATGCCGCCCACGCACAGTAGGCGTGTACTGGATGTGATATTCCCCGAGTCCCGACTGTTCCACCTCACACTCGATAACTGATCCATCGCAGAGAGACTTTAACTGACCGGTTACTGAAGCTCTACGCCGAGTTGTCTTGCTGTTGGTTAGTTTGGTAGTCAAGATTACTGTAGCTACTTGTTGGACTATTGCAAACTCCGCCCCTTCTCCCCTCACCGTACACTGAGCTGGGTCGATAGCTAACTGACAGATCTTAGCATTAGTCTGGCAGAGTTGATGGAGAGCCTCACAACACTTGATCTCTACCCCCATGTCTGCCTCCTCTAGTGGCTCTCGGCTCTTCCCTGACTGGCTCTGTGTTTGGATCTCTTGGTCTAACTCCTTCTCTATCTCAGTGTGCATGCTCATTACCTCATTGTCAGAACTGTGTTCTAAGAGCTTCTCTGCATAGTCTACGATACGTTCGACTTTATCATGAACTCCAATCACGCCCCTCTCTCTTTCTGATAACTTCTCTGTCTTCTCCCTGACTTTCCTTGCAGATTCTTCGAGAAGCTGCTGCTTGCATTCTTCTAGGATGCGTTGAAGTTGATGGAAGGAAGCATTGATGGTGTCGGCCACAGACACTCCTTGGGCTTCTATCTGCTGCTTGGTAGTCTGGATCTCTTCAACTTCTCTTAATAAACTGGAACACTTTTCTCTCAATGATGTCGCTTTTCTTTGGAGAACTTCTTTAGTTTGAGGAGCTGCAACCTTGCTGAACTCAAAGTTGTGGTCTCTGTGGACCTTGACTGTGCAGTCGCGACAGATGAGAGAGTTGCAATCAAAGCAGTAGATGATGAGGGGCTCCTCGTGAGTGAGACACTTCATAGGAGGTTCTTTAACGCATACCTCCCTAACTCGACCTCGCTTCAGTTCTTCTAAAGAATCTACTTCATGAGAAATATAGACTCTTAGCTTCTTGTGCAGCTTTACACATTCTTTGCAGATGAAAGCAGCACATTGGCGACAGA
>WLWI01002794.1_pt1 | contig 15072 bp, 8 predicted proteins | sample 6701501 | NCBI WGS metagenome assembly WLWI01 (sample SAMN12718690, study PRJNA515312) | sponge metagenome | isolation source: marine sponge | host: Mycale hentscheli | place: New Zealand: South Island, Marlborough, Capsize Point | collected 2014-11-01
TGTCTTCTCACTAGCTGCGTGTGAAGCAGGTGGAGTCGTTGTTTGCCACCAAGGCTCCTCTAATGGTGCCTGACCGGAGTGTGACCATGTGTCAGACATGCGGTACAGAGTTTACCATACTCTTCAGAAGACACCACTGCAGAGCCTGTGGCAAGGTACGCACGCACACACACACAGACACACACACATGCTATAAATTTAATGCAATTCAATGAAGATTAATGCTACTACGTAACCCCTTACCTGGTGTTCCAAAGTTTAATTTTAGAAACTTTGAAGAATATTTGTGATTTAGATTCTATTATGTGCCCACTTACTGAGCTACCATATGTATGTATAATAAATGGAAAATTTATAGTTTTTAAGCCACAGGATTGTCCCAAGTGAAGAGTGATTTGATGTGTTGATGTATCGGTCATATCTCTGAATAGAAATTGTAGAAGTGATATTGCATGTATTTCTGACTGCCAATAAACTAGCTCACTTGAAATGAATAATATGTGCTCTTGTATTGCTATGTCAGTGTATGGTGGATACACAGCTCTGTTGGTGAATGGTAGTATTACGTGTATACAACACATGTGTGTATGTGTGTGCATATGCAGGTGGTATGTGGTGACTGCTCCAAGCAGAAGGCCTACCTTCCTTACCTAGCCAAGATGGAGAGAGTGTGTTCACTCTGCTTCCTGGAGTCCAAGAACCCGGACAAGGGTTGCCCTAGTGAAGGTGCACACACATCCCCATACACACACACACACACACACACACACATACTGAATTTATGTAGTTATTCCATCTTCTATCGGTAACCATAGTAATCCCTCATTGTTTTGTCCTTATAGAAATCATAGATGCACCTGGTAACTCTCCCGTCACTAGCAAGAAACAAGACCTGGCAGCACAAGCTGGTGTACTTAATGTACGTCTGGAATTAGTAATTCTATCTATACATTATTATTATATGTGTGTATATGTGTGTGCGCATGTAGTTATGTGGGTATGATGAAGATGCTGTGGTGGCTGGTTATGTGTATGTCCTGGAAGGCAAGAAATGGAACAAAATGTGGTATCAAGTGAAGAGAGACCACGTCCTCTACAAGTTCAAAGCTCACGAGGTAAGTAGATTGGACAGATTGCATGGTGACATTCCATAATATGACCTGTTATGTTAATGATCCTTTACCTAACAATTGTTGCATGTAAAAATTTCAAATCTCTACAGATGATTTGAAATGTTAAGTGTGCCATGGGGTGTTTTGAATAGTTGTCATTCCTTGACCTTGTTGTTGTTGTTGATTTAGGACATTAAAGCTATAACTTCCATGCCACTGCCTGGCTATACCCTAGAAGCTGATTTTTCTACCAGTTTGATTACTCTGAAGCATCCCTCTGGCAAAAAGAATCTGGGAGATGTCTTCAAGGTGGAAGGATCAGTAACATATGAGAAGTAAGAGGAAATAAACCTAAGGCAGAGCCATAATGATAAAACTGAGAAATTTACGTACCAGAATGAATTGAGGAATCTACTGGTAATACATACTTGCAAATGTCAAAGCTAATTACTGTAGGATAGGGTTGTCAAGTGCCCCTAACTCCAAATGGGCGCTTAACAAGACTCAATATTATTCATGCCCGAATATTATTAAAACCTTTCTTTTTATCACAATACTTTTTTTTTTTTTTTTTTTTTTGACTTCTGTTCCCTCATAATTATAATGGTTGTTGTTTTGTTGTTAAGCTGGGTGAGTAAGCTGACTAAAGTGATCGCCATGGAGCTCGACTCCGCCCCTTCCACCGCCAATGTCTCACCTCTGGTGCAATCACTAGACTGCAGCAGTGAATACAAACCATCGTCTCGTCCTTCGTCTCGCACCCTGTCTAGCTCTGCCTCACGCCCATCCTCTAACCGAGGGAGCCGAGAGGGCACGCCAGGGTCTTCAGGGTCACGCCCACATAGCTTCAGCACTGCCAGTTCTGGGTCCAGGCCTAATAGCATGCGTGAATTTTCTCCTCCTCAGTCTTCATTCAAGGACAGTTTTGAGAGTTCATCATGACCTTGGCTTCCTTCCCTCCCCTCCCCCTTTGCTCTATTCAGTGTTAAGTGCTGGTCATTTGCCTTATTTAAAAAAAATGTGTAAATTTCTTTCCTTTTCATTTATTCTCTGTTCTTTTGCCACCAAAGTGCATTCCAGCTGCCCTATCCGTTGCTGTTGCCTTAGTTTCACTTACTTCAGTATAAACTGTTATCTGCTCAGGAGTGTCTGTCGAGAAGCTGTTTACAACACTCACTTTATTTTTGTTTGTTTTTTTGATTGATTGCAATATCTCAGGCAATAATTATTTCTTGTTTACATGTATGGTGAATTGTTGTCATTAAATTATTTACACCATGAAAACATTTACAAAAAATATTCAAATTTGAGATGTGCAGTTTAACTAAAATAACCTGACTTATTGTAGTAATACTGCTGACTGGAAAAAAAAAAGTATGAAAAATCATAATTTGAAGATGAAAAAAAAAAGAATAATTTTAAATTTTCTGATTTCTTAAATTACTTCTTGTTCTTCTCTTAGTTGGAGAAGCATCCTGGTAATTAGTCTGTTTGGAATGTATCACTTCTTGAGATTCCTCCATCTTGGCTTTCTTGACATCTGGACAACCGTCTCCACGGAGACTGGGTCTATGGTGACCGAGGAAGGACGGAGGTGTTGCATGCCGGCTTTTGTTAGAAAAGGTGGAAGAGGGCGTGGTATAGTGGGAGGGGCTTCCCAGGTAACGGAACTTGAAAGGGCTCCTTGTGGGTGTGGTGAAGTTGGTAAATGGGGAGTGGTTCTTGACGGGTGTGGAAAGTTGCGACATTGATGGACTGCAAACACGTCACGTTGACATATTTACTAGTTATGGCTACTGTTTACATTTGGTAAGGGATGATATAGTAAAGCCTCCAAACTGAGAACAATTTGGGACCATTTGGTAAGGGATGATATAATAAAACCTCCAAACTGAGAACAATTTGGGACCATTTGGTAAGGGATGATATAGTAAAACCTCCAAACTGAGAACAATTTGGTAAAGGGTGATATAGTAAACCTCTGAACTGAGAACAATTTGGGACCAGGGCATTCAATTTATAAATAAGGTTTTTTTCCTCTCTTTCTAACAGCCAATATTATGTACTTAAAACTTAAGTTTAGGTTTAAGCTAAACCTTTTTTTCCAAATATCACAATTACATTTCTTCTGACACCCTCTCTCTTTCTCCACACACACACACACACACACTCACCTTTCAGGTACAGTGTTAGTAGTATCAGGTGGTCTTCCTGTGTTACTGTCCTCCTCTAACAAGCTCTCTCCTTCTTCCCCCACGTCATCTTCCTCCTCTCTGTTCCACCATTCCTTATCCACCACTTCATCTGGACTCTCCCCAGCCAACACAACATCCATACCATTGCACTCTGGACTTTCACCTCTGACCTTAGCAACATCAGCTGGTAATGAACTTTCACCTTTGACCCCATCACTAGTATCGTCTGTCGCTTTGTCATTTCTCTGTCTAGCCTTCATGTTAACTATGAGCTCAGCAAAGTGAGAAGAATGATTCTGCTCTGTATAACAACACAGAGGAAGAGGAAATAAATTAATATAATAAAATAAAATTGAAAATAATAATAAAAAAACAACAAATAAATATAATTAAAAAAGAAAAAGAAAATAATAAATAAATAAATAGTAATAGAAATAAATAATAAAACAAATAAAATAAATAATACCACTGCAGATAATGGAAGTGTATAGTCAGGAAGTACGTACCATACAATTTCCTCTCTTCTTCTATCTTACTAGGAGACGCATTTCTTCTGTTGGCCTGAACACAGTGACAGAGAGACACACAGAATGCAATTCAATAGAGTGTATGTCCATAGCTTCGTAAGGTAAGAGGGGACGGGAGGGAAAATACCTGGGATTTCCCCCAATTAAATGTCTATCTCCCCAAAAAATTGCCAAACCAGAACACTATAGCATAATCCAGTAATTAAATATGTTCTACATTTCAGTAACAGTTTAGTTCTATTAGTTTGGGACCTTCACAAGCAGCAGTGCCAAGTTCTGTTCAGTCAGCTGGACTTGTAATCTAGTATTTAGGATCACTAGAAGATATGGTTGTTAAACTGGAATTGAAGGCTTGATACCAGATATGCTCATAATCTAGAGAAGGCAACAGAACTGAAAGTTCCCTCAGGACATTCTGGATACACTAAAAATTCTAATCTTATAAGATACAGAATCTATCAAATGTTATATTGGGTTATGTTATTGGTCTCCTGGGAAATAATTATCTTTCATAAGCTGTTCTTATGGTTGTTATTGTAAATCTCCTCTATTCTTTCATATTTAGCGTGAGTCACATGGAAAAAAAAAAATTCAGATGTTAAGTTGGTATACATGTATGTAACTCATCTGTGTTAGTACCCTTAGTGTCACGTTACCCTTCAAAAGTCGCCCCCCTGCCACACCCACCCACCAACCACTCCCACCCATCTCACGGTGATGCCTGTGGCAATGGCGGCCATTGTAGTAGTATTGAGAGAAGATGGCTTCCTGGCTGTCTCTCTCTCCTTCTCTACTCTCTCCACTGCTTGAGCAATCTCCTTGACTACAGGGTAAAACAAAAACAAAACAAAAAACTCATAACAACAGTGAATAGTACAATGGTAAAGGCAGGAAGGTAATGATTAAATTTACAAAGTATGTGCAGGATATTAGGCAGTGGGCTTTAAATAGGACTGAGTTAGAGGTGTACATACAAATGCCAATATTAATTTTATACAGAAGTTCATTAGTAATTAGGCGAGATTGAGCCGGGCTATCTCAAAGGGGTCACAACTTTCACACATAATTGGAGATGTAAGAGATGATGGGTAGGGTAGAGTAGTCTAGAAAACCTCTATGTGGAATGTGTGGTTAGTACTACTGTAATACATGAATTAGGGTTGCTCATGGGTATCATTTCAAAATAAAAAATAATTTGTAAGAAGCAAGCTTACTTCAACCATCTCAATCCTATCACTACTGACTCAGTTCAGATCCATTACAAAGCACCCTCACTAACTAGACACTATTTAGGAGCAGCAATTAACTTAAATAATTTAAGCATCTTCATTTTTCCTTCACATTTCACTTACAAAATTTTGAGAAAATTTCAAGGGGGCAAAATGATGAAGAGGATGAGTGCAGCCTCCACACTCCCCTAATGAACCCCCAATGCAATACTATACAATACTATAGTATCCTCATTCCCTATAGACTAGAACACTCACTAGTTTTGGGGCAGAGTGAGTCTTGCTGTGCCTTGTATTGCAGAGTGAACTCCTCCAGTCTAGCAATGAGAGCTTTGCGTTGCCCGTGAGTGGGCAGGCTGTATTCCTTCAGCTTCTTCTTCAGTTCCTTGTCCTTCATGATGTTGAGCACTAACTTGGGCAGTCGAGGGAGAGGCTTGCCACTGTGCTTATACTTCAGTGGTGCACCTGACATTGCAGGGGGTGGGGCCTGCGAGGGCGTAGGGGGTGGGCGCAAGAGTGGAGGTGTGGGAGGAGGAGACGTTGATAGGAAGTTTTCGTTCAGGCAGCGATCCAGGTGGGCATTAATTTGGAGGGCTTTGACCTTCTTGCTGCACACTGGGCACTCCACCACTATAGACAAGTTAGAATAAACAACTTAACCAATTTTTAGTGAGCGAGCGAGACACCGTCAGTGGCAACACAATGGAGGCACCGTCAGTGGCAACACAATGGAGGCACCGTCAGTGGCAACACAATGGAGGCACCGTCAGTGGCAACACAATGGAGGCACCATCAGTGGCAACACAATGGAGGCACCGTCAGTGGCAACACAGAGGAGACACCGTCAGTGGCAACACAATGGAGGCACCGTCAGTGGCAACACAATGGAGGCACCGTCAGTGGCAACACAATGGAGACACCGTCACACAGTGGAGGCACCGTCAGTGGCAACACAATGGAGACACCATCAGTGGCAACACAATGGAGACACCGTCAGTGGCAACACAATGGAGACACCGTCAGTGGCAACACAGTGGAGGCACCGTCAATGGCAACACAATGGAGGCATCATCAGTGGCAACACAGTGGAGGCACCGTCAGTGGCAACACAATGGAGGCACCGTCAGTGGCAACACAATGGAGGCATCATCAGTGACAACACAATGGAGACACCATCAGTGGCAACACAATGGAGGCACCGTCAGTGCCAACACAATGGAGACACCGTCAGTGGCAACACAATGGAGACACCATCAGTGGCAACACAATGGAGGCACCGTCAGTGTCAACACAGTGGAGACACCGTCAGTGGCAACACAATGGAGGCACCGTCAGTGGCAACACAATAGAGACACCGTCAGTGGCAACACAATGGAGGCACCATCAGTGGCAACACAATGGAGGCACCGTCAGTGGCAACACAATGGAGGCACCGTCAGTGGCAACACAATGGAGACACCGTCAGTGGCAACACAGTGGAGGCACCGTCAGTGGCAACACAATGGAGGCATCATCAGTGGCAACACAGTGGAGGCACCGTCAGTGGCAACACAATGGAGGCACCGTCAGTGGCAACGCAATAGAGACACCGTCAGTGGCAACACAATGGAGGCACCGTCAGTGGCAACACAATGGAGACACCGTCAGTGGCAACACAGTGGAGGCACCGTCAGTGGCAACACAATGGAGACACCGTCAGTGACAACACAGTGGAGACACCGTCAGTGGCAACACAGTGGAGGCACCGTCAGTGGCAACACAATGGAGACACCGTCAGTGGCAACACAGTGGAGGCACCGTCAGTGGCAACACAATGGAGGCACCGTCAGTGGCAACACAATGGAGGCACCGTCAGTGGCAACACAGTGGAGGTACCGTCAGTGGCAACACAGTGGAGGCACCGTCAGTGGCAACACAGTGGAGACACCGTCAGTGGCAACACAGTGGAGACACCGTCAGTGGCAACACAGTGGAGACACCGTCAGTGGCAACACAGTGGAGACACCGTCAGTGGCAACACAGTGGAGACACCGTCAGTGGCAACACAATGGAGGCACCGTCAGTGGCAACACAATGGAGGCACCGTCAGTGGCAACACAATGGAGACACCATCAGTGGCAACACAATGGAGACACCGTCAGTGGCAACACAGTGGAGACACCGTCAGTGGCAACACAGTGGAGACACCGTCAGTGGCAACACAATGGAGAATCAGGTATTTGTTTGTATGTTCGGATGTAAGTATGTTATTTTGTACTTTGACCCTTGCGTTTTTGTGTCTGCTTGGAGAGTGACCTCATCCCATACTCCACTAAACAGAATCCTTTTTTTAACCTTTAGCGGTATCATCCAAGGGTTACTGCTTTGAATTATGTTGTCTCTGACATGTGAAGTTAGCAAGAAGGCATGGATTTCCGAGGGTCCTCTCAGCCTTGTCGGACCCTCAGAAATCCATGCCTTCTTGCTTTCACTCTCATTAAAAAATTTAATTTTAAGTTGCCACAATCTATCAGTAAGGTCACACCGTCTTTTATTTTAACTTTATTAATCACCCTGTTGGTTGTGTTCGTGGATCTCATCAATGCCCACAATGGTTGTGTTGATTGATCTCATCATGGCTGAGCCCTAGGAACAATCACTCTCTTGTTTTATACCATTCCCTATATATATATAGTCATCCTTGCTGTAATTTATCAGTTCATCCACTAGAAGGCTACCCAAGCCGAGAATTTATGGAATAAACCTTGAATCTCTGATTAAGTATCTACATCTGGTTAGCTACTGTATAAGCCAGTCTAACTGACTGCTACAACTATCTTAAAGCTTATATGGCTCCCTCGCTATTTGCACATCACAAGAATAAATAAATACACAGGCAACACACACACGGAAACCAGTACAAATCCTAACATGTATTTCACCGTGTGGATGGTGACGTGTGTAACACAATAGCATATTGGCAACCACAGTGTCAACAGCACTTGTTTCAATCAGTTCAAATCCACTTTTGATGTACCATATAAAGTAGCGATATTAGTGGGCAGTCTCTCTCTCTCTCTCTCTCTTATCTATTGTAATGCTTCAGACTTAATGACTTGATATTAATACACACACACATAAAAAAAAAAAGAATTATTAATAAAATTATACTGGTAGAGACATACCCACCACAGCACCTCTTGGCCACACCCACCCAACTACATGCGTGCATACGTATACACATGCATGAACGACCCCACACCAGATTAATCCAAACTTACCATCAGTTGATTGAGTGGTTAAATTGTTGCGCTCATTTCCAGGTCCTCTTTTGACATCCTTACTTTCTGTTTTCTCTTCCTTTCTGTTCTCCTTCAATGGAGGTGTGATGTTCTCATTATCATGGGGTACACTCTCTTCAATGTTCACTATTTCACTGTCAACTTTGGAACTACACACTTTACTACCATCTACCCGGGAAATATTGCCTCCATCTACCCGGGAAATACTGCTTCCATCTACTTGGGTTGCCTGGGTAATACGGCCACTATCCACTTGGGAACTGGATACATTGTCAATTGCTTCTCTGTAATTATTGGATTGCAAGTTCACAGGAGTCTTTTGCAAATTTTGTCTTTCTTCAAACTGCAGCACACGTTTACGAGGCCTGTCTTTACCCAGTGGGGTTTTCGGAGTGCGCCATAGTGGGGGCGTGGCAGGTGACGCCACTTGAGGCTGGATGGACGCCAGAGGCGGTGTAGCTGAGGGATCTTTGGCGCTAAACTCAGAGAAGAAGTCAAAGTCTTCACTACACACTGGAGGCTTGGGAACACAGTACACATCCTCAGAAAACTCCTGCTCTGTAACTTCACTCTTGACACCCTCCAGCTTCTTGTCCATCAACGGTACCTGAGCTCCTAGCTCCGCCTCCTCAGGCTTCCCTCCTCTCTTTCTATCCTTCTTATAGTAAACCCCAGACACCTGTGTCGATGATCTTCCTTCTTTCATTTTCTCCACTACTTTCTCTGAATTAGTTGAGAACTTCTTTTTGGACTCTGATGAAATTACCTGATTGGCTTGGGTGGTTGAAGGAGCATCCTCCTTGTGGTTTGTTTTGAGCATGCTCAGTTGAGCCAGAGCCATGAAATCCGACCGGCTTTTGGTAAAGGATGCTACCAGTTCGTCCATTAGTCGGTTGCTCTTCAAGTCAGCTTCCACAGCAGGCTAATGGAAAGAAAATAACAACAAACAAACAAACAAACAAAAACAAAAATGATACAACATAGTCTGAACTAAAGTATTCCAACCCCCCACCACAGTGGCTACACAACTATACTTATACGGCCAACCCACCACAGTGGCTACACAACTATACATATACGGCCAACCCCCCACCACAGTGGCTACACAACTATACATATACGGCCAACCCCCCACCACAGTGGCTACACAACTACACATACAGCCAACCCACCACAGTGGCTCTTTCTAAAATTAGAGTTCACACTACCAACAACAGTAGAGAGCTACACACTCATGTTAGTGCACACCACACCCACTAAATTGTATGAACTTACTTCATTGCAAGAAGGGCAGAGTTGTTTGTGTACCAGGAACCGACGGATACACAACGAGCAATCTGTAAACAGCAACAAACAAGTGGTAGAGAATGGGTCCAGGCACAACTGTGTTTGCATCACATATACCCTCAAGCAAAGCACACACACACAAGCAATAACAACGTTAATACTGTACACTAACCCATTTACTTACCAAAAAATGGTGTAAGTCCCCCTCCCCCTCTCTCCCTCCCCGTCCTCTAAAATTCAGACAGGAGAAACTACTGTATGTAACTGCTGGGCAATGGTTTCATTTAAGCTTATTCATTTAAAATTTAAGAGAGAACACCACGACAATGGAGAGCACAGACTGTGCACACAACGTGGGATATAACACACTCCCTCACACTTACAAACGCTGATCATCAGTAGCCATACTACCCATTCACTGGCAGGTTAATGACGACCAGTGTGTGAACTTGGGTATATATGATTTTTTTAAATCCTATTCTTTCTCATTAAATATATCAGCAAGAGAGGAATTTTTAGTACATAAGTTAACACAAAACAATTTACTAACAAAAAAAGGCATCATAGTCCTTAAAGATGAAAGTTAAAATTCAGACTTACCTCTAACTAATGGTGAAATCTAAAACTAAATTACAGATGATTACAATGCTACCACGGAGTTCCAACAGAGTGTGCAGCTTGTTCACCTTCTAGTTACTAAAGTCTGAACTTCAGACCACCCTCTTACAATAAAAACATTTCAGGTGGAGCAACGCTCAAAAGTAAGCATCAAGTACCGATGCTTTCATTTCAAATTTTTTATTACATGAAGTACTACATCACAGCAACTTATCAACAACAAAATAGAATGTTATTATTAGATAATTGATTTTTCAAAAATCGGAAAAGTGCCGATTGAACAATCGGTGCCATATGGCGCTTGTGCCGGTGAATGGGTTTAAGCACAAATTCACTGTCGAGCATTAGGAACACTGTCATGGCACTTACCGGCTAGCACGGGCTAAAATTGACTCCACCTTCTTATACTACACAAAACCTTACCAAGGTTAAGCCTTTCACTCCTTATGATTGGTAATGGTGGCACTAAGAATAAACTAAACTTAAACTAATGAAGAGAGGTTGAACTCACAGTTGTGAGAGCACTGAGGAAGCATGACTGCCGTGGAGAAGTAATCAAAACAAATGGGACATCTCAGGAGAGTATCAATATCCTGAGATAAACAACAACAAAATGAGATAAACAACAACAAAATGAGCTAAACAACAACAAAATGAGATAAACAACAACAAAATGAGCTAAACAACAACAAAATGAGCTAAACAACAACAAAATGAGATAAACAACAACAAAATGAGCTAAACAACAACAAAATGAGATAAACAACAACAAAATGAGATAAACAACAACAAAATGAGCTAAACAACAACAAAATGAGATAAACAACAACAAAATGAGATAAACAACAACAAAATGAGCTAAACAACAACAAAATGAGCTAAACAACAACCAAATGAGATAAACTACACATGGACATCTCAACATGTACATAGAACAGGTGTATCATTATCCTGAGATAAACAACAAAACAAGATAACATAACTAAATAGACAATTTTCTAAGAGCAGGGGATTTCTCGTACAATTGAAATTGGAAAAGAAAAGTAACGTTAAATATCTGGTACAATAGTCTCAAAATTCTCTTTCCCTTAGGGATCTGGTCATTGAACTCTGATTGTGACACAAGATGGCAGCTCACAGGCTCTTTGGCGTATTACACCAGCAACATAATCCCACTCATGACATCCTTTACCAGATCACTGATTACAGAAAGGGCCAGCTGCAAACTTCGCTCTCTTTAAATTAAGGGAAAGTTCATCTCACAATAAAGATACACTGGATTAAGCTTCCTGTAGCGAGCATTGTTGAAAGTGAAAAGCAACACTACAATCTGCAGTTTCATAAGAAATGTTGCATGCATATGGGTAGGTAGTGGTAGCATACTTGGTAAAATAACTTCACTGGCAACACAAATGCTGATAGTGCCAAGCAATAAGTGATGCAGTTTCTCTTTCTCTAGCGAGAGTCTATCCAGGAATAATTTTTTTTTTACCGGTTACAATAACAGATTGTAATTACTAATCCCAGCTATCTATCTACGCTTCTGCCTTTTCTATCCTCGCCCACAAAAAAAACCCCGATCTTAATCGCTTTAAAATTGTCTTACCCTTATAGGTTTATAATTCCAATCTGATGGGTCTGTAGCCATCACAAAAAGAGTGAACTGACTGGCTAGTCCTTACCGTTACGCTCACTAACTACACATACACTCACAGCTAGTTAGCCAAATGAACTTTAAAATCTAATATTTTTCCCGCGCAAATACCGGGAAAGCGGTCAATAAGATCACTATAATTGTACTCGCAAACAATCGTATAAATTAAAGGTTTAAAAAATCATTATCATGATAATGATGATACAATAATACTATGAAGCGTACAAATCTTCATCATAGTCTTCTGGTAATTCTGGTGTGGTAGGAAAAGAAGTTCTGCTATTAATGGTTTTTACAATTGCCTCTCCTTCTCCTTGCCTGTTTGTAATTTCCACAACACTCATAGACTTGGACATGCTTCCCGCCCGGTACGTATTCGTATCCTCAGCACGATATAGCATGGCCTCAACATCATCTTCAAATTCCCTCTGTCGATCGACAAACGACCGCGGAGGAGGTTTTCCCATTATAGTTGGAATATCATCATCTGAGTCAGAGTTTATGGGCTGGTAATCTCTCCTGTTTAACTTTTTAAGAAAATTCTTCACTTTCGTCCGTATCCAGTTATGATAGCGTCTAGTAACATTCCACAATAGATACCCTAGCATATATATAAGGGGCAGAAACACTAGTACGTACTGTAAATCCAGCACTCCCGTGGGCGGGGTCAAGTTGGGATCAATCTTGACAAAGGAGAACAAATAAAAACTAATCGAGTTCAGAATGGCTAGGTTTGTGAAAATCAAAATGTCCACATAATTTAGAAACTTCTTTTCGTATGGGTGGAAGACGGCCAGCAGCATAATCATAATAGTAGTAGCAGCCTGCTGCACCAGGAATTGCTGAAGCCAAGTGTCTGCCAGAACGTAAGACAAGTTAATTACAAATCGGAAACCGAAGTACAAACCGGCAAAGAATCTCATTTTAACTCGATAGCAGCCCTGGAACATATTCAAGAAGAGATGGATTTTGTCCACCGGGTAGATTCGATTCAAGCACTTTATCCTGACTATGACCCACTCCACGGCCTTGAGGGGATAGTCCAGTAATATCAACGGCAGGAAACTGACGATTGTAATAAATACCACAATGGCCGTCACTTTGTAACTTTCATAAGCAGGATCTTCCACGCTATATTGCGAGGCGTAGTACACTCTGGCCGGTTCAACTTGCGAACCGTTCTCGTCAACCGGGTGCTGAGTGTTTAAAATGTAAGAGGAGATGGTGCTGAACTTGGTATAGGAGAGGAGCAGGAAGGAGGCAAAGGCTGGTAACAGTGCGTCATTTATGTTCTTTCTCTTGTTCCTCGACAGCAATGAAGCCAGACGAGAAATGGAGAGGAACACTCGCCTTTGCTGGACGCTCAACCGTTGGTTCTTGAGACAGCATGTTTCACTAATCTTCAGGCACCCAATGACAATGAGAATCATGAAGATAGGAAACACTGCCACTGCATACTGCAGGATGAACACTTGCAGGGTTATGAAGTGCTCGCTGAAACAAATGGGGGAGATGTAGTCTTCAATAAATTCCAGATTTGCAATGCCAAAGGGAAATCGATAAGCTTCGAGGATTTTGTCTGAATGGGGCACGCCTCCGTCCGCATTGAGGTCAAAGGTGCTGCTGACCACTTGGCAGTACAATATGAAGGCGTTCGCAGGACCGGTGGTGAGACGTATGTCAAACACAACGAGAATGGAAAACAAGAATGCCAGAGGCAAATAGACTGCTGCTATATATTTAGCAATGTTTGATCCCAGGCTGATATTCCTGCAAGGTATGCACTCAAAGTTAGGCGAGTTTATGGTCACGCCATATCCTTTGGCACATGTGGCACAGTTGATGCCATTACGGTTCTCCTCCCCACATATCTCTACAGACAAGTCGTCATTGTCGTAGTCATAGTCCAGACCGTGCTGGTACACAAACTTGCGATATCTGGTATTCTCCCTGTTGCAAAAGTTTAGTGGACAGTTCATTACCACATATTTCGACGAGGAATCATTTTTTAACTTTCCCATCCACTTCCCATTCAGGATGTAGACAGTGTGAGAAAAATCGTCGCACAAGATTGCACCTCCAAATTGGTTATCTGCACACGTGCACTGGGAGTAATCTGTAACATTGCCTGTAGATACGAACCCAGGAGGGCACTCCATCAGAGTGACGTACATGTCAAAGTGCCACACCCTTTCTCCGAAACTCTCCAAGGAGATTTCCACGACATCATTGGGAGTCCCGCCCACTTGGACTGATTCTTTGGGAGTTACAGTTACTTCTTTGGTGTCGTTATATTTAATACTGAAGGACTGGTCCTTGAGAGTGTTGTTCAAGTCATCTTGGATACTAATGGGAAGATCAAATCGCCAGCCAGGGTACACGTTGAGTCTATTCCCCCTCAAGTACGTCAGCGATCCAATATCAGACGTGATAGCATCCTCACAGCGACTAGCGTCTGGGTACGCCCACCCTCGCCAGCAAAATATCCTAGCCGTGTCGTTAATGATGCCACTCCCCCCAGGTACGGAGCACGGTAAAATGGACGTGGAGTGGATGGCGTTGTAGTGAGTGCCGTCTTGATCCCAATTGTTGATGAATGTGAAGTTTAATGGCCAGTCGTCAGGGTTCAAGAATACGTTACTATGATGTATGAAGCAATTGCTGTCACTCTTCAGATTTTCCCTCTCAATAAACGCATTGTAAATGGCACCTCCTAGCGTACTGGCGGAGTTGTCCTGGAATAGTATAACCGTATCGTTCCTCACTTGTATGGTAGCCGCACCGTAGAGAGCTATAGCACCGCCCTTAAATCCCTGATTGCGTCTAAATGAGTTTTCATTCCCGCTGAAAATAATAGTCGTACCGGTAACTGCTAAACCGGAGCCGTCGTTGTCCTCCAACAGCACCGAATGCAGCTCCACAGGAACTGCGTCAATGTGCAGAGCTCCAAGGCCTAGTTCGTAGGGAACGTCACCCTTGCCGATATACTGAGCATATTTAATTGAATTATTCCGGAAGATGCAAGCTGACACGTTCACACGTATCATCAGTCCTACCAGAATATCTCCGAAGCGATCCAAGTCTAACGCAGATCCTACTTTAGCAGTGTTTTGATCAAAGTTGACAAGAATCAAGTCGACATTTGCAACGTATTCCAAAGAAGAGACAT
>WLWI01002795.1_pt1 | contig 15072 bp, 10 predicted proteins | sample 6701501 | NCBI WGS metagenome assembly WLWI01 (sample SAMN12718690, study PRJNA515312) | sponge metagenome | isolation source: marine sponge | host: Mycale hentscheli | place: New Zealand: South Island, Marlborough, Capsize Point | collected 2014-11-01
TCATTATCTGTGACTAAATATGATAAAGTAATGGTTTTAGTAGTTATGAGACTGAATGAGCCACACCCTATTAAATGGTCGCATCACATGTGGTCAATATTTACACTTCTCAAATTTTTCAAAACTCAATTTTTATAGCATTTACTGCTCCTATTTCTACTATAAGTCTATGATTACTCATTTAATAATTATATTACCTGGTTGTAAATCCTGGCATCCTGAAGTAGTTGCTGATGTAGGTGTGTCAATAATGCCAGATAAAAGACAATCTGATGTAGAATCATAAAATGATATTTCAGCAATATAGTATGCGAGAGGAAATTGTGAAGTGGTACTGACTTCAAATGATAAAGTAAATGTATTAGTAGTAATGGGAATGAATATGCCACACACTCTTATTAGGTGGTTGCATGACATGTGATTGATAGGAATATTAATTGTTTCGCCTTCAGTCTGAAGTTTAACCCTTCCTGCTGCTCCTATGTTTTCTTGGGGACAATTTAACATTGCTATCCCCAATGCTGTAATACCAGAAGAGGGATCAGAGAATTCAAATGTAATAGTAGTACTAAGATTAAGTACTAGTAGTTGACTTGCCCAACACGTGTTGTTATTTCTTCCAGTGAGTGAGGGAATAACTCCATCAAATAAAACACTGCTTCTTGGAGTACTGCATACTTGACTACCATCTATATTAACTGTAGTATTAGAACAGCTGCCATTCTCAGATGATGCATATCTTGATAGTGGATAATTTCCAATCCTGTACTTTGCAGGATACACTATGATTAAAATATAATACTTAATTGCATGAGTTAGAGTGTGATGTAAAGTAGTATTTTATGAAGTGGCTAATGTATTTTCATGACTGAAAGGTGAGTGGCAATACAGCATGAGAGTGAAATATTTTGCCATATCATTCTGAGTGTAATAAGTGATATATTCTCTGCTAGATATCTTCACTGCAGTTGTTGGTACTAGGTTAGATAACTCATGTTGTTATAAAATTGGCTATAAATCTCTAAGTGTTAGTTTATAAGAGCACTTCATACCACGAAGTGATATTTTGCAGCTTCTCTGACCCATTGGGTGGCCTCTCTAGAGAAAAGGTAAAACGGGCAAACAAAGTTGTAACTATAACTAACATATTAGAGGTTAATGAGCTTCCACTATACAGCATAAGATAGCACCCGTGTGATATTGTGAAATATCTCATGGGTGATGCACTTAAAAAATGACATGAAAATGTATAGCACAGAATACATATATGTACTGAACAGGGCATTATACTTGTGCCACAGGAAATGCATTAAAGTAAACAGGATATGACTTAAGGCAATATTTTCCCGTATCAGCTGTGTTCAGAGTTATCACTTTGGGTTATCACGTCTTCCCATGTTATACTAGTGTTTAATGCATAAGAAACTCATTACTATGGTATTTAAGCATGAGCATTACCTAATAAATCTATTATTCATTGGATTCTGCAGAATATCACTCGTCTTAATATCATTTAAGTTGCTCAATACTATGATAGGTGAAGAAAATGTGTTCAGTTAACGTACTAATACATTGATAGGTTTCAGGAAGCTGAAACGTCTTGCTATCTATTTTCATTAAATGTAGTAATAATATAAGATTATCTTGTACTTTATTTTGTAAGAGATAAATTTCATGTTTTGTCAGTGTGTTAGTAAGATAATTACATTAAAGTTAGGCAAGAAAATTTACAAATTTAAATGCTCCCTCAAAAGTATGCTAAACTACGGATTGCAGCTCTAGCAGGAATGAACACTAATAATGGAAAATTCAAATGTATACTTAGCTATGTGCTTCAAGCTAAAATATCATACTATTTATAGAGTATGTAACAAGGCTGTCTGCCTTGTATTAGAATGGTAGTGAAAGATTTCAACTGCAATACTGAAAGCTAACTATAGTCATTGAATTTTCACAACCCAAAGTTGTATACTTGAATCAGTAGACATATGTTATGACAAACAGAAAATGACAAATTACCACCACTAATGGGATGTCATACATTAACCACATAAAATTCTAATTACATCTAATTTAGCTGGGCGTGTATTGCAATGTGTTCATATAATTATTATTGACTCATTAATATCAACAAAAATATGCATAGGAAGAAAATATGACAACTTCATAATATAATCGAGTATCTAGCTAGTTCCTACAATTTGATACTAAATAAGCGGTTTAAATAATAATATCACTAATGCCTAATAATGTAACTTAATTCTTGGATTAACTTCTAGTAAATATATTTTTGTGGACCTAAAATCACTACTACTCACCTCTTCTTGAATATGACGAAGCTGTGGTGACCAAGCCCACCACACATACAGTGCAACAGTAACTTATCTTATTAATTATTATTAGCAAGTTCAGAACTGAACTGTTCATTTCTTTATTCATCCTTCACCCAAGTGTTGATCACTTTTGCTGGTTCATGCTGAGTCATTCCAAATACACACTGAGCATGCTTAGGAATGGTTGCATAAATAGTGACCACCTGAGCACATGCAGTCATTCTATTAGTGGTTCACTCTGTGTTAAGACCTCAGATGAATGCTATTGTTTCTACCTAAACTACAGAATTAGTAACTCTTTACTTTTGGGAGGAAGTTCTGCTGAGTAATTGGCAAAGCTAGTTACATTAGCAGTGGTGGCAGCGTACCTTAACCTACCTTCCCTCTCCCAGCTGCCCGGCGCACCACAGAAGCTAGTAGATATATTATCCATACCAAAATTTTTACTGTAGCACTTAAGTTCATCATCTTGTCTCAGTATATATAGCTATATTTCGAACCATAATACCAAACAAATAATTAATATAAAAAGTAAAACAAGTTGAAAGTAATTTATTAATATTAGGGTCATACATAATCAGGGTTACAATTGGTTAACTTATTATCAAACATTAAGCACCAATTAAATAGCATTCTTCTAAACTAATTTTGACATTGCCAATAAAGGCCAGTGTCACAGCAGATTTGGTCTACTAGCGTGTCAGGTTCGGGTAAATAAATCCACTTAGCAGATTCGGTCCAACATCCTTGGATTTGTCTCAGGTTATTATTCAATCTCTTGAACTCATAAGCAAGAAAGCCTGGTGTGAATTCATTATTAATTCCTTCTAATGAAACACTTCAATATTTATTTACGGGTTGATTTTCATTCGGGACTGTTTTATATGCTTAATAATAGTTTTAGACGTAACACTGGGTAGATTTACACCTTAATTTAATTTGTACTATTAAATATTGTTGTTTCACCATAGTAGGTCATCTTTATGACCAAGAAGTTATTGTGGCACAAAAAATAACAACAAAAATATAAAGGCTACCAATAAAATTGTAATAGAAATGCTTCCAGTTGTAATCTGTTGTGATAAGATGTGTATTAATATGGCTACAATGCCTAAAGTTATACACACTAGAAAAATTCTGAGAAGTTAAATTTATTATATGGCATGAGATTAGCTAATGTAGACACAAATATAAAAGTCCCCTGCTTTAATCTTTCAATACCACTTAGTGCATTCAGTGAACATTTCCAATCATAAAATGTCTCGAGATTAATATTCTTTATTATAGCTATTAGACTTTGGGTCATTTGGGTCTACAAGGTAGCTATAAGAAGCCTTTACAGCATCGTGAATTAAACAATCTCATATCAACGAACTGTTGAAATGACTATCTGTGGTACATTGTAAAAATTACTTACTACTGTACAAATCAATTAAGATACAACCTTTGTGGTAGGACAAAAGGTTCCTGATGGCACAAATATCTAGGATGCTTACTATTATGTAGTTACACAATCAATGACTTTAATTTCAAGAAAGTTGTGGCTACAGTATCGAGGTAAGTATTCAGGTGTAGGTTTCTTTTGGTGTAGAATAGCCAAAGTTCAGGATTGTATTTGTGTCTGACTCAAGTGAATTGAATTTGCTTATGAAGCACTTATTAAATAGTTTATCTATAAGCAAAATTAAAATGAAAAATAAATTTGCTATTTCAAGGAAAAAAATCCTATTGATTTTAGCGAAGTGCATTGGTAACTATGTAGCTATGTGGCTACTGAACTACTCAGGATGTGGTACTTTCAGAGATTTTGAGTCAGATATATTCATGAATTTTCGGTTATGGGTGAGCCTTCTAGTGAATCTGGCTTGCACTAATAATTCTGAGAATATAAAGTAGGCTTTGTATTATGACGTTAGCCCTATTCCTTAAGCTGCTCCATATAAATGAAATTAGAATTTGTTTGTTTCCTATGGGGACTTTGACTTCAGACTTATCGTAATATTTTATATGTATATTGTCACGTGAAACAAAAATGTAGTAAATAAAACTCTTAAATACGGCTATTTATTAGTGTTGTTTTAGTTAACTAAAACTAAAATTAGAACCCCTTAGTTTTGGGGTATTTTACATTTGGTAAGAATAACTAAAACAAAGCTGTAGAGAACTTGAAAAAGCTATAAAACTAAATATTATAGAAGATAGTAAAATTGGATAATAACTAAACTACCAGTAGAGTGGATGACAAAAGCTAAAACTAAGCAATTTTTATTGTAAATAATTCACTTTGAATTATACCATTATTAAATGAAGGTATAAATTGCCATCAAGAAATTTTTCTCTAAACTATATAAAAAATCATAATGTATTTATAATACCTAAGGTTTCATAGAAATATGATATTTTTGAAGTTATTTGGGAAAACTACCCATATTACTTTCTGTAAGGTATCTCATTATTCAAGAATTTGAGAGACAACGTAAGTTAACCAAAACAAGTCAATTGATAGTATTACTAACTAAATCTTCTACTTGATATTAAAGAAAAACTAAAAACTAACTAAATCTTTAGGGAGAATTTGGGAAAAAAACTAAAACTAAGCATTCAAGATATTTTTTTAGTAAGAATAACTAAAACTAAGAAGTCTGTAATCTCTAAACTAAAACAACACTACTATTGTTATTCAACCAAACCATTGATTATAAAATCGTCTATATCTATAAGAGATCCATATGCGAAGATTGTCATTTCAGTTTTAAACTTAAGATTGAGAGCTCAGATAACTTCAACTTACAATACTATTTCCTGTGTCCTCTCACTACAGTTACCCTATAGTTTGGGTGTGGCTCATACAGTTAGATAATCATTGGTTTTACAGTGTATGAAAAATTAGAAAACAACTTTTATTATGTGATTGCCACCCTAGCAAACCACCCCACCAGCTGTAGTATGTCTATAAACAAAGACTTTCATAATTAAATGCACACTACCTTCTCTTCTCTCTTTGTCAGACAAAAGCAAATATCACTGTAGAAACAAAGAGGGATATAGCTAAATCTCCGCAACTTTGTGAACTTGGCCCCAACAAAGCCTGGTAAACTACTTACTCTTGAATGACCACACCCTGTCCCATTGCCGCATACTTGAGATGCGAGATATGGATCTGAGGATATTGCAGGACTGCCCCTACAACAATACATTGCCTGTGAATTTTTATTATTTTTATTATAATTATCCTATTCATGTCTTTGTTGGTAAGTAAATATTTTGTTCACTTTCAACTTAGCTTTCAGTTCCCGTTGCTTGTTATTCACAATATTAGTTTAGTGAAGAAGACTTTTTACCACTTGTGTACTTAATTGTAGTAAACTTCCAATGTAAGGACATACTGTAATTTAAATACTAAAGTAGCACGTTGGCTCCTGTATTTTCTTGCTTACCTAGATAATGATAATAAAGTCCAATAAATGGTGGTCCTAGATATGTTAATGTTCATCGTAAGCATCTTTAGTCAATGATTATTGAACCTCAATTACCAACTCAAAATAACCCTCAAAAGAATACCACCTACACTGTGAGTAACTACGCTCTGACATTCCCCTTATTCTCAGTAAAACTTCGATAGAGGTGAATTTGATGCAATTGGGAACATAAAAGTCCTGGAGGGGCTGATAATAATAAAATTCATCTTTACATAATGCATATAATTTGGGTGTATATACATTATGCTAATGTGGATATTTTGATATAGTTTTAATTTATTTTTTCCAAGTGTGGTCCACATTTTACCGTTGACCACACCCTCTCATCCACAATGTGAGATATTATGACAATATTGTGGGATGGCCCATACAAAATTATATAGCCAGAATATTATATGTTGGCTACTACCAGGTGGGTTAAGTAAGCCATTATTAATATTTTTATTATAATTGTCTTGTTCATGTCTTAGCTAGTAAGTAAATAATTAACTTTCAGTTCTCTTGCTTGTTTTTTTTTGCAAAATTAGTTTATTGAAGAAGACTGTTTACCACTTGCACTTAATTGTAGTAATTTTGAATACAATGGATATTATATTTTAAGTTAAAATACTTAAGTAATGGGCATCCTTAAGTTTCTTTCCTGCCTAAAAAGTGCTAATGAAAAGTCTGATAAGTTGTAACAGGAGCATAGTCCTAGATGTGTTAGCATGTTCATTGTAAGCGGTAATGTTAATGGAGAAGATGCAATTGAATAATTAGAGTAAGAGGATTAGACACATTGATGTCTTCAGTCAGATACTTGTATATTTATATGTGGTGGACTAGCCCCACACAATGGCAGTAACACAATAACTGCACATCTAAGTAACTACTAATTGGTGATTGTATAGACATTGTATAAACTTAGCTTGTTAATTTGACTCATTAACATTTTGTTTCATTAGTTTTGTGAGCAGAGCAGTACTTAATAGTGCCACTCTGACAGTTATGTTTTCAGTCTTACAGTTACATTGCTATATTGATTAGAATTTAAAACTCTATCAAACTTGGCCTTATTGAAGGTAAAACTTGTAATCTGGTTAGGCAAATAGCTAGTAAGACCTGGTGGCAGCATCTACCTCTCTCTCACACTCACCCAACCACCACACTTTGTGAGCAGCGGTGGTTCTTACTGAAGAAGTCTGAAACAGATTCACTGCTATCGACCGATTCTTCCATTGCTACCACAACACAACAAGGATTCATCATGACACTCCAGCAGAGAAGTGAGTTTTCCATGCAACTGAGGAACAAAGACTATGCTCCACCGGTTGAGCCATTCTGTCCTACAATGAACACTACTGGCAACGTGGACCACTCATCACATCAGTCTCAGTATGCTCTATCACCATCGGATTCTACATATACCAGCACAAGTGACAGCTCAGGTTCCAGCTCTTGCAACAGTTCACACAAATGGCTCAGTTATCAGCAAATGCAGCAACTCTACAATCAGAGACACAGATCCATTCAACCTCATCCACAGCCACACAGAGGAGACACAACCTACAGTGATTGAAGACACATCTGAATCTACCACTCAAGCTAGTGACACATCACCAGCAGCTCAGCTACAAGATGTCATGAAGCACTCCCAAGACACAGCAAAGATCTTTGACACTCTGCAACGAGTCAAGCAACAGGAGGGGGATGTTACACTTTTGATGATGGCTCATCTCATGTCCATGAGCAACGGTCAGGCTAAAGCCAACACTACACCTGCTACACACACACAGGACAGCATTGAACGACGTCTCAGAACTATGGGACCCAACGACAACATCTGCACTGTTTTGGAGGAATTCACAGATGTCATGGAAAGATATGGAGTGCCAGAGTCTGAATATATGAGCTATCTACCATTAACATTATCCGGCATCTACAAGGAGACATATGCAAACCAGAGACGGGCTTGCACATTTGCACAGATGCAAAGAGTGCTCATGGCAGCGGGTGGCTACACTGCACAAGTTGGATTTGCAGACCTGCCACTCAAGTACAACAATAACTCCAACGACTCTGTGGCATCATGGTTCAAGCACTGGACCAACAAGTTTACAGCATTGCTGGCATCACTGTCACCAATGGATCGTCTACCCATAGATTTGCAGCTCAAGCTTTTGCTACTCTTGGTGTCATTGCAGGAATGCCACCATCAGTCAGGGAGACAGGTCAACCTACCAACTATGCCAACTGGAACCAGATTATAGATGACTGCAGCAGACACCTCTACTCTTACGACAGCGCCAAGCTGAGGCATAACAATGGATCACACTATCAGGGATTCCAAGGACAACAACCAGGCAGCAGAGACAATCATCAGCAACACTTCCACCACAGGCATGGAAACAATAGATTCAGACAGAGACAGCAGTTCCAGGCACCACAGCAGGCTATGGAAAACAAGCAACCACTCCTTGCAACGCCACAGACAACACACACTGGTCACAGGGGAAACACAGCAGAAGTGTTTTGTTACAGATGCAACGGCCAAGGTCACTATGCAAGCAACTGCTCATTCAATCAACAGCAGCAGTTCAGACCTCAGCAGCAGCCACAGCAGCATAGGCAGCCACAACAACAGGAACGTCATGCAGCCAAGCCAGTCCGTGTTGTTGAAATCAAGCAGCAGGATGTCACACTAGCAGCAGAGGAGCAGATACTTAACCATTATGATGATTTGGCAGAGTTTGTGACCAAGGGAGCAGTTAATGGCATTGATACTGATATCCTGTTGGACTCTGGAGCAGCCAGATCCGTAATCTCCAAGAACTTCATCACTCCTGACATGCAACCTATGGGCACAGAATTAATCAGAGGCTTATCTCAGATCAATACTACTGTTCACACATATGATGTTCACGTCAAGATGCAAGGACTTGATGGCATTTGCAGAGTTGCAGTTCAAGACACATTGCCCAGCAACACAGTACTGCTAGGATCAGACCTGGACTCAGGAGTGACGTCCAGAAACACATTCGAGACTGCAAGAAATGCCAACTTAATAACAGATCAGGTGGAACCAAAGCACCATTGTGCCAACCAGATATAATCACAGACAAGCTGGACAAGTTAGCTGTAGACATAGTGGGTCCACTACCACTATCCAGGAAGAAATACCATTTCATCTTCACATGCATGGACCTGGCTACAACTTTCTGTTTGCCATTCCAATGACCACCTACACAGCAAGTGAAATGGCTGAGGCTACACTTTGCAAGGAACACTCCACATTCAAGGACAGGCTTCACACCTTATGAGATGATGTTTATAAAACCAACACCATTCGTTCTGCATACAATGAAATCTTTGTGGACTGGAGATGTGCCAATCAAGCTCAACGTGCCACAGTTCATTGAAGACATGAACAACCAACTGGCAGTGCAGACAGATGTTGTGAAGAAGTCACTGGCATCCAAAGTCAGCAAACACAGGATCAGCAAAGAGGCTGATATCATTGGCAACTTCAAAAGTGGGTGAAACTGTTTTGAAGAGAGCACCAGGACACAGCAGCTGCCTAGACAGTTCATGGGATGGACCCTACATTGTGCAGCAAGTCATTCCACCTCTGAATTGCAAGATCACCATGAAATGCAGTAAAGGCAGGAACAAAGTGGTTCATGTTAGTCAACTTAAGAAGGTATCAGATGCAGCTGTATATCGCGTCATGTTGGTTGATGACACATTGCCGGAGTTTGCTCCTCCGACACTGCCACAAGCTGAATCGATTCAACTCAACCCACAGCAACAGCAGATCTTAGACGACACATTGGCAAGTTTCAAGCAAGTTTTCAGTGCACTTCCAGGCAGAACAGAGTTAGTCACACACAGCATCTCACTCACAGACTCCACACCACAGTGGACGCCTTCATACTCAGTGCCCATGGCATACAGAGACGAATTCAAGAAGGAGATTGACACTCTTCTACAATTGGGCATTATTGAGATTTCACAATCTGCATGGTCAAGTTCACCTATACCAGTGAAGATGAAGGACGGCGGCATTCGGTCAGTGGTGGATTTCCGGAAACTCAACGCAGTTACAGTGCCAGAAACTGTTTCAGATGCCTACCATACAAGCCATCATTGCCAAGCTGGGCAGTGCAACTGTGCTGTCCAAGCTTGATTTGGTGAATGGCTTTCACCAGGTGCCTATGGATAACAAGTCAAGAGAATACATAGCATTCAGCTGCGCCTACAGCAAATTCCAATACAAGCTGATGCCTTTTGGCTTAAGGAATGCACCAGCAACATTCCAGCTACTAATGCAGAGAGTGCTAGCTGGATTGGAGGATTACTCAGTACCGTACATTGATGACATAATTATATTTTCCACATCATTTGAATCCACATCGACCACATCGAGCAAGTTTTGGGGAGACTAGCACAGCATGGACTAACAGTGAAAGAGTCCAAGTGTAAATGGTGTTTCACTTGTCTGGAATTCCTTGGACACATGATCGGGAGAGGAAAAATGGCTACTCCACAAGCAAGAGTGGATGCTATGGCCAAGTACAAGATGCCTAAAACTCTCAACCAGATGAGGTCATTTTTAGGATTGGCTAACTACTATGCAAAGTATGTACCAAGTTTTGTCTCCCATTTGTCAGTGTTGTCACCTGCAATAAGAAAAGACCAGCCATCCAAGATTGCATGGACTCCGGAGATGATAACAGTTTTTAAAGGCATCATTCAAAAGATTTGCCAGCACACCCAGTTAGTTGTACCAGAGCACACAGACGAATTGTGCATATTTACTGACGCTTCTACCAGAGGAGTTGGTGGTTCTTTATGTGTGAACAGAGACAACCAGTGGCAGCCATGTGCCTACTATACGAGACAGCTGCTTCCCAGAGAGCAGAAGTATAGTGCCACAGAATTGGAAGCAATAGCACTGTTGGCAACAGCCCAGCACTTCAAATTCTATGTAATTGGGAAAAGTTTTATTGTTTACACAGACCACAAAGCTTTGTGCTCCCTGCTACAGGGAACCCCACCATCCAATCGTTTATACAGATGGAAAGAGACGCTTAGCCTATTTGACGTGGACATAGTGTATCTGCCAGGCAGCAAAAACAGTGTTGCAGACGCCCTGTCACGTCAAGGTTGGAGTGATGATTCAGATAACCTATGTTCTGCTGAAGGAAGGGGAGGTGTGGTGGACTAGCCCCACACAATGGCAGTAACACAATAACTGCACATCTAAGTAACTACTAATTGGTGATTGTATAGACATTGTATAGACTTGTTAATTTTACTCATTAACATTTTGTTTCATTAGTTTTGTGAGCAGAGCAGTACTTAATAGTGCCACTCTGACAGTTATGTTTTCAGTCTTACAGTTGTATTGCTATATTGATTAGAATTTAAAACTCTATCAAACTTGGTCTTATTGAAGGTAAAACTTGTAATCTGGTTAAGCAAATAGCTAGTAAGACCTGGTGGCAGCATCTACCTCTCTCTCACACACCCCCTACCACCACATTACATCATTTTCATTCAAATAGTATTTGAAACATGTGGCTGATTGAGATATTTTAATATACTTTTATTTTATTTTTTTCCAAGTGTGGTTCACATTTACTGTTGACAAACTCATTATTTATTCAATTTTCAATATTTGCTGTGGACAAGAACAGAAGTAAAGTCTAACAGTGTAATGAGCAAATCAATAGCCAACATTAATAACATAATAATCACAATAGTGGCACAATATTTATAAAAAAGGGAAGGATTTGTTTTTTCCTAAATTTAATTCTGTCTTGATATCAAGCTAAACAATTTAACTTAAAATAATAACAACATACCCTATGTATGATGTATAAGTGGTTAATGAGTTTTGACTACATTGATTTAGTACAAATATAAGCAAAGAAACTGAAAGCTATGGAATAAGGTAAACATAAACTATTTACAAGCAACAAACAAAAATGAAGACATAAACCAGAATATTAATACTAAACATAATGTTGTAACAAGTCTGCATATTCAGTTAATCTAATGGTAATATATTTCACTACCTAATTATGTGTTTTCTGATTTTTTACTATTAGAAACTAATTATCTCAGCATATTATTAATTGCATAAATTATGGATAAAGTGAATAAATATATAATACAGCAATAATTCTGTGAGATGGAAATAAAATAAATCATAGTGAACATACTATATAAGGTCAAACCAAAATCAAACGGCAGCACATAAAGCATTTTCACCATCACTATTTGCGCAGCAGTGCCGAGCCGTACACACAACGATGAGGGGAAGGACTCAAAGGTTTTGCTACTTGGGAATGGGTCACAAGAATAATTGCGTGGGGCTGAGCATCAAATCTTATGATTGTTCAAGTAAGCAGTAGAGGCAATGTATTCTTAGTACTCAGTGTTCTCTAAGGTGTTGTTAGTTATTTGACCCAAAAGAGAATATGTGATGAACGAGTCATTTGCTTACTAGAAAGTGCTGTTTTGATTTAGAAATTCCAGATATTGTTAGTTTTTATTACTCATACTAAAGGCATTGTTTTGAATATGCTTTATTGTAGTCCCCCCATCCCCAAATTTTCACTGAACATTTAGTTAGTTGTCATTATTTCTACATTATCATGAAAATATTTGGTTAGTTTTACCAGCAATTGACATAGCTTTAGTGTTGTTCTTCAAATGCTTAAGAATTATAACTAGCTGATTGCAGTATAAATGAGTTCTTTGCAAATACTTTGTTTATCCTTACAACTTTGTATAAACTTATAAAATTATACAAGCTAATTAGTTAGATTATGTATGTTAGTCTTATCGTCGCAATGTAGTGTCATCTTAATACAACATGGTACGTTGACAAAAAATAACATGTCTTAATTATTTACGTGAGTTTTGCTTTTTTAGGTAAGCAGACATCATACTATTAGAAGCAGCAAAAAAATAGGCATTGAGGTAGAGCATCCAGGTAAGTTGTTGATGTTTGACCCAGTCAGATTAGCTTTGGCGAGCTGCTGGGATAATTACGTAATTTCTTCATAGTTGATCCACAGTTTGTAATCATTGAGCAAATAGATAACTCACTTTTTAGAAATCAAGGCTTTGAATTCAATGTCATCCTTATACCATGATTTACCAGCACATCTAAGGCCACAATGTTGTGATAAATATTATCAGTAACAAACAAAACCATTGTTGGCCATTATTCACTACCTAAACATGATATAAAGAAATATGGAGCTATGCACCACTCAGTATTTATAAAGTCAATTTATATATGCTTTTAGCCTCCATATCATTCTTAAGTAATGCATCATGATTAGTGACACTAAGTGTGCCACATGCCCTTATCAGATGGTTGCATGACATGTGATTGATAGTAATCGAAAGATAATTTCTTCCAAGCCCATTGCTTCCCACTAAGGCATGCAAAGCTGGAAAGCTGTGGTTTTTTCTTTTCCGATAGATGTTTATGGATTTGAATTATCTTTCCATTTTGGAGTATACCATTACCAAATATTAATTTGAGTATGAAGTTTTAATAGGTGAATTTTAGTCGTTTTGAATGCCCAATTACAATGCATTTACATATTATCCATCGTTCAAATTTTTTAATTGTAGGTGATCAAGTCAAACCAGTAGAATTCAAGGTATCTGACTTTTATGACAAAGTATAATAAAATAGATGAGTTCTTTGGTAATGATGTCAACATTAATAATACATGTAATCTATATGTATTTAATATACATATTAGCACTCACATTGTCTTGTGCTGTAATGATGTGTGACCCTATCTACCCTTTCCGGCTAGGGTTCAATAACTAGATCCCTATGACCACACCGCTAAGTCAGGGAGGGGGAAAAGAAGGGATCCAGGGGCAACTCACTATAATGTTAGTCATGACATGATGCTCAGTTCTCACTGTGTGCTGCTGGTTATGTAGTTACTTTTGCAGGTACTACCAATGGATGAGAGCTCCCAATATCCTTCCCTAGCCTTTTATACTACTAACCTTGGGGGTGTTGGCTGCTTCCTGCAGCCCTTGAGGGACTCTGGTGATGCAGGGCAATTACCGCTAATTGCCAATGACTCGCCAAGTCTCTCACCCCCAAGGCCACACAGAGGGGTGGGTCCAAGGCCATACCGCTGCCTCATGGACAGAGCATGTGCACGCATGGCAACAGGCTCACATCAGCTCAGACTGCCAATAGTTAGATGACACAAGGTAACAATACCAAGAAGGTTCATTGTAGTAAACGTAGTGACTGGTCTTAATTATTTGCAAAGTATTTATTTGGCTATAGCTAAATAATACATAAATAAAAACTTTAAAATGTAATAATTAGTTGATTTATGATTAAACTTAACAAATATTTTCTTTTTTTAATCTACTATCTGCACACAACTGCGACTCACCTATTATGTTTTTAGCGATTTGAATTTCAGTTAAATGGCATATTTTATATTTCTCAAAGGTGAACTTTCAACATTAAACTAACAATGCATTCCTATTAAAACGTGGATGAATTGGGTGGTTGGTGGGTATAGTGTGTTGATTCACTGGAAATTATCCAGACCCGGCCGATGTTGGGGGATGTATATCATCATCTGGGGTCTTTCTTTGTGTTTGCAAGATATTTTGTTGTGGTATAAAATCACACTTAGGAACATATGCAGAAGCTAGTGTAAATTATATAATTTTCCATGATAGTGAATTTTGGCCAACTATCTTACGTCGAGTACAAAACTTATAATTCCACTAAACATTATTATGGGACAAATATACAATAGAACTGTTATACAGAAAGACATAAATGGTCAATGGTGCATGCAGTGCGATTTAAAGCAGAGTTTACCATAGTGGAGATGCCATAATAGTGTCAATGTATAAAATAAATAGAATGGTAACGTAATAAAACTTTTGAGTGTCACCATCTAAGCGTGTAGATAAGATGCATTCCCGTACTTTTACTATAATATTAACAAGTATTAATCATTTACCCAACCCTTTACAACTACACTCAAGCATTCTGAACTTGGTGCACTCATCAGTCCTGTATGTCCCCAGATGTTATACATATGAGTGAGTGTGTGTATGTGGTTGTGTGTGTATGTGTTTGTGTGTGTATGTATTTGTGTGCATGTAGCTTGTATGTGCATAATAATGGATGCTGTGGCAGCATGGGCTTGTGACTCCATTATTTCTGTAAATTATTTGTATTTTTACACATGCTAGAAAGCAAT
>WLWI01002797.1_pt1 | contig 15069 bp, 12 predicted proteins | sample 6701501 | NCBI WGS metagenome assembly WLWI01 (sample SAMN12718690, study PRJNA515312) | sponge metagenome | isolation source: marine sponge | host: Mycale hentscheli | place: New Zealand: South Island, Marlborough, Capsize Point | collected 2014-11-01
TCAATGTGATAGCATCACACGCGCGTCTGAAGCCTTCCTACCTTGCCTGTGACTCCGCCCCCCATAACACGGCTCCAATTCGAGATTGCTTCCGTTTCTAATCCCTCTCCCTCGTTAATCTATGCTCTAACTCACTAGTACTTAGCTATTTACAATGACGCCTTGGCACACAAGTCATGCATTGACTCTGTAATATTTGAGGATGTCTTTTCAGCCGACCACCTGATCGTATTGCTTGCTAAAATTAAATAGAAGCTTTAAAAGTGGGCGTGTGCCTAGTTACGCAGTAGTGGTGGGTGGCACCGCTCCAATATCCGCAGCTCCGGAGCTGCATTAACCTCGCGTACTCAACAAGCACAGTTTACTAGCTGCAGTCTACTGGGCATGAGTGAAGAAGGTTGGAGTGCAGACGAGGAGGACGTCAAGTCTGAGACGGCAGGTAGCTTGTTATAGATATCTGGAGGAGAGGGTTGGGCTTCATATAGTTAGTCTGTTAATCAAGGTGATGTCATTATTAAAATTGTCCCGTGAAAGGTTCTTCACAGGTCTGCTGAGACTTTTAACTTCTTGTTCCTAGTCTACCTTACATATTCCCAGTATGAACTAGCTAGGACACCTTTATTGATTCATATCTGGGTGCTTCAAGTGACCTCACCAGTTTCAGGTTCCCACTGGTTGTACTAAATTCTAAAGTAATTTTCTTGGTAATTAAAAAAGGATGGTGGGAAAAATTATATACTAGCTCTATAGAAGACTTTTGCTTCTATTTATTACTAAGATATTTAGGGTAGCTAGTCATTTTGTGTGTAGTACAATAATTTTCACAATTTTGATCTCAGCCTTCTTTGAGATGTATTATCTCTTCTTTTTTTAAAAAGCAATACGGAATTATTAGCTAAGATACCTCAGGACCACTTGCTTAACACACAAGCGCTCTGTCACTGAGCTATTGAATTGTTAAAAAAAAAGCCTGTGAAAGAGAGAGAATACATCTAATGAGTAAAAGAAGGCTGAGAAACAGTTTGGTAAAGGGTATGACCAAGCACCTACTACACCAAAGTTAACGTTAGAATGTAAAGCATTATTTTTGTAGCTAGCATGCAACACAATTATAGAACGGTACAAGTATGACTGATATTGTGAGGTAAATAGCAGAGTAAAAATTCAATAGATAAAAAGAATTCTTGAAAAAGGAAATTTTGCATTGATCTGTTTAGAGTGAGAGTAGCTAGCAGTATGTACAAGACTGAAATGTTTAGTTGCCTTTTGGTTGGTGGCATTGTGCTTGTGCATTAAGCAAGTGGTCCTGTGTTTGAACCCCGGTGGGAGCCAAATATTTTTAAATTCTGTATTGTTAAAAAAAAAAAGCTTGTAAAAGAGAGAGTGCTTCTAATTGGTGAGCGAGCGAGACACTATTTGGGCTGACATATTTAAAAATTGAGGATGCTTGTTTGTATATACATATGTTTCGACATGTAGCTATGTCATTTTGTACTTTGACCCTCACATTTTTGTGTTTGCTGGAGGTTGGTCCCGTCCCATACTCCACTAAACAGAATCCTTTGATTTATCGATCTTTACCCGTATCACTCAAAGAAATTGAATTGTTTAATACTTTGAATTCTTTTGTGGGTGCAGTTAAAACTTAGAAACTTACCAGAATTCATTTTTTATTTGAATTAGTGGCGGTGGTAAGTTCATGCGCTATTTTTCATAGTATACGTGCTACGCAACAGTATTGTTCCTTACCTGAATATCCATTGTCCAATAGCCAGTGTTTAGTCAAGCCCTGTAATTAAGAGCTTAAGTCCAAGCTCAAGTCTTTATAGATTTTTAGAGCTTAAGCTCGAGCCCAAGCCCATCAATTTCAAATAGGACTTAAGTCCAAGCTCAAGCTCTATTTTCAGAAGTTGATATTCTTTATTATTCATTATATTGTGAAAGAACATTGAAAATTACATAATTCAATAAACAAAAAGGAAATGACTTTATTAATAAAAGTTACTAATGTTGGCTGTGGCTAATAGCCTATCAGGTAAAATGGGAAAGTGTTATTGTCTACCTACTAATATTGATTCTTTGCTTCCATTCAGCAAACAACTATCAATCAATTGAGCTTAAGCTCAAGCCCAATATTTTGTGATAGAGCTTAAGTCCAAGCTCAAGCTCTTGACCATTTTCATGAAATGGGCTTCAAGCCTCTTTAAGCCTTTGACAAACCTGGGCTTAAGCTCAAAAAGGCTTAAGCTCAACTGGGCTTGACCCAACACTGCAATAGTCTAAGCACGAAGGTAAGTCTGGTGTTGGTATGTTCAGTAAACGTGCATGTGTGAAAGTGCAGTGCGTTACAGCTACTGCTTAGCTAAAGAATAGCACAATGTTAACATTTTAGTAGCAAATAAATATAATAGCTGCCTTTACACAGCTTTTTTGTCATATAGTTCTGTCAAGTGATTACTATGGCATTGATTCCCCTTTACCATATGTACATAGTTTAAAAACTCGACCGTTAGTCACAGGAGTGTTAGAAGTAAAAAATAATCTCAATACTGTAACTTTATGTAACCTAACTGTGGAGGCTCACTCGCCATTTGTGCTCAAGTATACCACTAGTTACAATTTTAAATGGCTAACAGCACTTCTTAAACTATAATAAACTAATTTGTCTTTTATTTCAAGTTTGAAACTAACTTTGCCATGGAAACGATGAAACTATTGTGACAGAAGAAATTTAACTATGCGAAGCCATAATTTTTCTATTAAACTATACCGTTATTTTTACTAGGCATGCAATTCTGTTACACATTTCCTCATGCAAGATCAAACATTTTGTTTTATATGTATATGTATTACAGAATTAAACGAAGTCATTTCTAGTAATGATTATGAAGACCACAATGTGGGTGGAGTAGAAGGTGTGGCTAATGGCATGCTGGATGTGCCCAGTACCTCACAGAACAGGAATTCACCTGAGATTCTTCAATCTCAGAATGACACTTCTGGTTTTAAAGTAAAATCAATAAGGAAAGCTGTTCAGGACAGCTCTTCTGGTTCTGAAGAAGAACTATCTGAAATTCAGGAAAACTCCACTGAGGCTAAACTATACGAAATGAAATACAGCTTCAGCACAGACAGAGTTGATCGGCTCTCCGTCAAGAAAGGTGATAAGATCAAGATTATTCGCAGGAGTGATAAGGGCGACATGTGTGAGGTCACCAACAGCCAAGATCAGATAGGCTGGGTACCAGCCTCGTCTATAAATATCCCTATGTATGAGTTCCCCTGGTATCATGGAAATATCACACGAGCTGGCGCAGAACTATCTCTCAGCAGTGCCATCAATGGGACATTTTTGGTTCGAGAAAGTGAAAGCAGTCCTGGCCAATACTCTATTTCTCTGAAGTGTGATGGGAAAGTCACCCATTACAGAATTAATGAAGATCCACAAACTTCCAAGTACTTTGTCGGACTCTATTCAAAATTTGACAGTTTGCCAGAGTTGATAGAGCACCACTCCAAGGATTCAGATTGGTTGATAACTAGTCTGAGTCATCCTGCCCCTAATCTAAAGACTGGCCTTCATAGTCCATTACAGGAAGTAGACGAGTGGGAGGTGAACAGAATGGATATTCAGCTAAAAACCATAATAGGAGTTGGCCAATTAAAGGATATATATGGGGCAGTCTTCAAGAAGAATTTCACTTATGTGATGATTAAACCCTTCACAGTGAGTTGTATATTCAACCGTACTGTAAGGAAGGTTGGGGTGAGTCTAGGTTCTAGAAGTTTGTTGGTATGGCTATTGGTAGTTCGATTGTCTTAGATAGGTTGTATTGACAAAGTGCTATCTGTTGCATGGCTTAGTTCTTGGGTGATAGGTAGGCTTTAGAAGAAAGTGTTGATTAGCTGGTCCTTCAGTTGTCACCTTCATATATCATATATTAGTTCAACTGGCTGAACACTATTTAATGAGCATTTTTGTTTAGCTTCAATTCCAATTCGACTATTAAAGCTAAATACCTCCAAAGAGTCATTATCAGCAGGGCTGTAGGGATCGCAATGGCCACTACGACATGGTTGTTCAGATTTTTCTAGCAAATTGTTGGCGCAAATAAGGTAATGATGACCATACAAAATATTCTATCTCTTTTTCCTTCATGTTTAAAAACAAAGGAAGGCAAGACTAAGTTATATTAGTAATGTTCTAAAGTAATAGTGTTGGTTAATAACATCTTATGCATATGTAGGATTATAGGGGGTTACTTTGTCGCCACATCCAAAACACACCCATTATATATCAGTGAAAGTGCAATAACTAGAGCACTAAGAGTGCAAACCCTCAGTGTTAGTTAAAATGCAATATTTTGCAAAAAGTCACTACTGTTAAATAATTATAAAGTTCTTGAAGTTTCAGCTAATGGCAATAATAGTTTTGTTCTATTTATGTATATTTATGAATATCAATTTTAACTATGGCATTTCACTTTGGCCTGCTTGCATTTCTAGGATTCTTCAGGAGTTTCAAAGGCCTTTTCATGAGCATGTGAGGTTTAGAATCAGCTATTCTACGCTCTCCACACTTTCTAAAGCTTTTTTTTTTTTACAAACTTGACACTCAGCCATAGTGTTTTTATGACTTTCTGAGGACTTCATGGCATTCTCTGTATTAACCTTGGCTAGATAGAAAAAACAATAAACACAGGAACATTTGGACTTTCTGACATGCACGTTACACTTGGTAGGGCACACATTTTGGAGAGGAGGCATATTACAGTTGATAAAAGAAGCGCACCTCCAGCAGCAGAGACTTCCCAACACTGGACAAAATAAAGATTAGCACTTACTGGAAATACAGAACAAATCTGAACCAGGCATGGTAAAATTTGCGCACTCACGAGATCGCGGGTTATTTTAAATGGCAGGTAAATGAATGAATGGGTGTGGCCATATAGCAGCATTGACCGTAGTGTCTCTCTCATTTTTCTAAAACTAAGCTGATAATAAAAGTGGGGATTTAAATCTTTATCTAGTCGGAGTTCCTCTTCACCCAGGGCTTACAAGTCTGCCATCTTTGAGATCCACTGTTGACAGAGTGAATGAATGAATGACAAAGAGATAACTGTAACCCTCAAGCACATGCGTGCTGACGGATAATTAGTAGTGAAACAGCAAGCTAGCACATAAATCTAATAAAGTTAGCTTAATTTGTATTATATAGTTAATATAGTGTTTTAAATAAATCAAATAGTTTTAGTTACCTTCATTTCATGCCCAATCAAAATAACATTTTGATTTTAAAATAACTTGCTAATGTACTATTGTGTTTAAATCTGAAATGAAAGAGCAGTTTAGAATTCATCTTATATCAGCAAAAAGGTATCACACTAGAAAGAAATAGTAGGTGAAGTATGATATGACTCAGATCACACAAGACCCATGGGCTATAAATATTATTAATTTGAAAGAGGGGATTATCGGTAACCCCCAAATTCCCCCCCCCCCCCCCCACATACGCTAAGATAGCTGAGCATGTCCGGTACATATCCGGGGACCCTGCCATCTGACACACAAAGGCACGAACAATGAATGGCTGACTTATGAAAATATACTAGTAGCATAGTTCTTAATATAGCACAATGAAAGTACGCATGCATGCATACGTATGCACACAAGTCTCTCTCTTCTATCTTCTTCCTTCCTTCCTATTACGGGAAGGTGTTCCCACAATAGCATTTACTTTTTCTTGAGTGATAATACTTGTACATACTTGTGAAAGGTTTCGCTCAAGCGTTGAGATTTACGCTTCGATAAAGAGAGAAACATTATTTCTCAATCACATTGTTCCTCAGACACACCATTAAATCCACTTGTCATGCAATGACCATCTCTGCAGCTAGCATGTGGGACTTGTGTTTTAGGGTTGGCTTTGGTCAATGTAAGTAATTTGCGTGTTTATTTAAGCATTGCATTCTTGTGTGTATATTTAGGAACTGACAGAGTTTGTAAATGAAGTAGAAATAATGAAGGTCATTTCTCATCCCAATGTGATAAAGTTGGTAGGTGTATGCAGTAGAGATCCACCTTTCTACATCATTACAGACCACATGTCCAGAGGTAACCTTCTTGATTATCTGAGAGGTCCTCATGGCCGGGATATTGAATCGGACGCTCTTTTAGATATTGTGCGGCAAGTTGCAGCTGCTATGACATACTTGGAGGCTAAAAAAATTATTCATAGGTAAGTAGAAATATGAAGAGGCTAAGAAGTTATGAAAAGTACACGTTATATGCCTAGGTGAAAGCATGAATCGAAATAACATGACAGTGGGACATAGAAGTTCAAGATTAGTTTCATACCCTTTCAATGCCGATACTCTTCAACACTTTGGGATTCTTTTAGAATTCAAATTGGATTTTGAAATTCTACCACAAACCACCACAAAACTTTAAACAAACCAGCCAACCATCCAGTGTAGGCAGCTATAGCCATATAACAAACAAACAGCAGCATATTTTGGGGAGACTAGGAACAAGACCAGTCTATTACTCGTGATCTCCAGTGGAAAAACTTGATCCATATCCTTCCAAAATACTGTCTCACTCTCTATAGGCTTCATATTTTCTATTCTTAGTGTTTGAAGTTCGTAGTCAATAAATTAAGTACTAGGTATCCTGGAATTGTCGGTTGAAAAAGAATTCTTGATACCTGATTTCAGACAATTAAAAAAAATATGCATCCTGCTTGAATGATGTTGTAAAAGGGAGTGCAGTGCCTCTTCTACACAAAAAAAAATTACTTGATAACTTTGAAAAGATTTTTTAAATTGGAGAATGTGGGTCTGTCCTTCCCACATATAATGGTGTATAGTGTCGAAAGGGTTAATGGTAATCAATAATGGGCAAGGTACCTAGCTACATCCTTATAATTTAACTTAATTGACTATTATTCACCCCATTTTTTATTACAAAGAAGACTGAAAGTCAAAAAAGGTGTATGAAAATGCTGAAACTCACATAGAGATTTCATAACTGTGAATTTCTAATCAAATCTGTATTCTTCATCTTTGTTTATTTAGAGATCTGAGAGCTGGTAACTGCTATGTGGATGATCATCTTTGCGTTAAAGTTGCAAATTTTGGGTTGAGTCATAGGACAGAATATGGTATTTATATTGCTGAAAGTCGGACCAAATATTCCATCAGGTGGTTAGCACCCGAACATTTCCATTCTCGCCTATTCTCCAGTAAATCAGATGTTTGGGGTAAGTTTGTGTAAATGTACGTACATTCGTATATTTGTGCGTATGCATATAAATATTTGACTATGCACAGGAGTGGGTCCCATAAAAATTGTTTGTCAGCATCAAGATATTGAGCATCCCAAGCTTCATAGCTGTAGCTTCAAGCATTGCTGACATACATGACCCAACCATTTCAATTCACAGGTATCTTTAATACATTTTAGAAATTGATCACTCTTTACCCGACATTCGTGTGTGCTGTGTTGAGCCTGAGTTTCCTGTGCATAGTCACATAAGTGTGTGTATTTGAAGGAATGTATGTATACTGGACGACATACAACTAGTAATGTGCTTCTGCACAGATGGCATGCAAGCCATAAGTAAAATGAAAACATTTTTTTTTTAAATTTCTGACTATCTAAATTACCAGCATCTCTTGACTGAAGGCACTGAAATACTAAACCACGGCAGAGTTGTTGAAATTGAATATGGTAAAGGTTCTCAAAGTTGTAGTGACCATTTGTTGCAGCATTTGGGACTTGAAAAAAACTAAGTGATAATTGCACAGTTTAGACTCTAATCCTAATTAAAATTTGTTTACTAAAAAAAGACTGGGAGAAATCCTAAGTTTAATAAACAAAGAAAAAGTAAAAGAAAATAAGGCAACTAATATATTGTTTGCTTCAAAATATTCTAAGCTAATAAGTAGATGTAACACACAACTACACACACGCGCACGCATACCCATTCACCCACACACACAAACACATACACACACACACAGACACACACACACACACACACACACACACACTAGTTCACTGAAAATCCCAACACAAGACTTACATTATATTCTGTTGGTGACTTTGCATATTGGGCAATGGATTGTGAAGTAAGATCAGTTATGACAAATAGCACCTTAACCTAAAGGACGTACTACCGTCACTAATTCTAGAAACTGAACTCAAGTAAGCTTGTAAGACCTAGTTGCTTTCCACAATATTCAGATCATATTAGAAACAGCCTAATACCGAGGGATAAACCATTAAATTTCCTTGGACATTATGGATACAAATCGTAAGCTAATGACTGTGTTTAGTGGTATTTGGGATGAGGTCGACCACATAGCAAACACAAAAATGCGAGGGTCAAAGTAAAAAAAGGACATACATACATCCAAACAAATCTACAAGTAACTAGTGGTGTGCTTGAGCACAAATATTGAGCGAGCCTGCCTAGCTATGTAACAAAAAAAAACACTCCAATATTGACACTACATAATTTTAGCTTAGTTCATGCAAAACAATACAATAGCAGTTGACCATTAATTTTAGCATACAAACACAGTTACCTTGTTAACTTCTGTAGCATCAAACTTAAGCCATTCTGACTACCTCAATTACCAGTAACTCTTGACAACAAGCTCTCAGGAGTTATTTTTTAATTTTAGTCCACAAATATGGAATTAATACTTACCTGTGCTTCCCCTGAGTAGTGGTAGCTTCCTTAGTATTGATACTATAAATAAGCCATTTTGACTACCAGTGGCTCTTGACAACCAACGACCAGCACATAGCAGCCCCAAAATGTGGTGATTTTTTTTTAATTACGTCTGGTAAAGGGTTTCAGTATCATAGTAACCAGTCGTAGTATTTTTGTGACTAGAAAAACAAACGTTCCTGATCGGGACTATATAGCAAGTGGAAGACTTGTCACTAAAGCGAGTTATCCACCGACCACTTTCAAGAGATTCTTGAAAGGGTAAGACAGGTATCCGTCTGACAGAGTCCTGGACAAAGCGCTGGTCAACAGGTTGCTGCACCACACGTCTTTCCCGTGTCAATAGACTTAGTGAGGGTTGTAAGGCCTCACGTATTCTTTAACTATCCAGATCCTCTGTATACAACATGTCTTGCCTTCGAGACACATTCTAGCTAGTTTCAATTATCCTGAACTAGACAGAAATAACTGAACTAATATTGTAAGAAAGATCCAGGTCGGATATATATATATATATAGCAGTAAGTGACTGCAACAATTGATAGAGATGTACGACAAATTGAAACACTAAGAATGAATTTAAACAGTAAACATGCCAACATATACACAATAAAATGCTGGTCTTCGACGAACATTGCCGAAGATCGCCGAAGATCGACAACGGTGTAAATGTACTGAGCATGACAAAATATTAATGAGTACGACGGTTAAAGAGGAAAAGTTATTGTTGAGGCTTTGAAGCCTGAACAGTTCCTCTGGAACTACATCACAATTCTGAGTCTAAGTTTGAAATAAGACTTTCTTAATGCTGTAGTAACAAAAGAAAACTAGGGTCAAGCCTAAATAGCCGTGTTTTTAGGAGAAAAAAGAGCCTGTGCATGCATTTAAGGGGCATACGTACAATCCATACGTACATATATAATATATACATGAGAATATAATTATAACCAATTTTCAATTGGCCACCGCTAATAGTATCTCGCACACTTCACAAGCTCGATAAATATTCTTGACTTTTGATTGTGTGACCCCATGTTTTTCACTTGCTTGAACCACGAGGGCAAGCCATCTTAAAACAAAACAAAACAACACACACACCTCACATCACATTCATGATTAATAAAAAATGTAAATGAGTCCAGAAATGTATGTCAGCAGTCCCACCCTCATCCCCCACAAATACTAATTAGTGGGTGTGACTATTATTAATTGCTATGTGATTTACAGCATTTGGAGTTCTTATGTGGGAGGTTTATACATATGGCATGTCACCATATCCGGGGGCGGAGGATTCACAGCTTTTTGAGCTGCTGAACACAGGCTATCGCATGAATTGTCCTCATGGTGGTCCAGCTCAAGTCTATGATCTCATGAGGCAGTGCTGGGAATGGGAGCCTGGTGTCAGACCTACTTTTAGAGAAATCTCGGCCATGTTCACTTCCATGTCTGACATCACTGAAGGTAAATATAGACGTTGTTTATAATTGAAAAGTATTGTACGTAGTGATTTAGTATCATATGATATTGAACTATTTCATAGATTCTAATGAATCTGGTCATAAATCATGTCATGTGAACTAGTGGTACATATTCTATTTTGCATACAGTAAAAAAACCTCTGATTAATAACCACATTGGGAATGGGACTTTTGGTCTCTTCTCAGAGCAGGGTTTCATCTAGTGGGGGTGCAGGGGGGGGGGGGGAACTTCCCCCCCAAAGTCCTCAACTTCCTCCCCAAAATATTCAGATAGATGATGTCATTTTAAAATAATTGTGAGTGGAAAAAAATTGTGAGTGTGTGCAAGTTAAATGGCAAGTCTGCGCTTTTTCTGGTTCTTCCAGTGTTCTACTATTGTTTCTAGCTCTCTATAACTTAATTTCTCAGGACCTTCAATGCAAAATCGCATAGCTTGATCAAGAGTTTCTTCACTGAGCCTGCTTCTCAACCTTGTCTTTACAAGCTTCATGTCACTAAAGCTTCTTTCTACAGTTGCTGTGGTAACTGGAAGTACCACACAGAGAGAAGCCAAACGTTCAAGGTTTGGAAAGCCAGCTTTCAGTGTGTGATTTGTTAAAAGATCAAATAAAACATCAGAACATGAAGATTCTCTATAGTTGGTGAACAGTATCCGCCGAAAGATTTTCCATTCTGCCACAGTCTTTTGTTCATCTATATCAGGTACTGATAACTTCATCTGTCCTTTAAAAATAACACTTTGTGGTGTACCTTAAAAGTTGGTCAATGTTTGAAGCTTGTTTTCACCATAAAGAGGAAGAGAATCTTCAGTTTTTGGTAAGTGGGACGGATTAAATATTGCAAAAGCAGAAAAAACATCTGATGATTTCAACTGGCTAGTAATATGGTCAATTACACTTTGGATGTAGGGATGGTAAACCTTAGCAGTAAAATTATCTTCATCAACTTGATTAACAACAATATTTCGATTTCCAAGTGCAGCTTGATCTGAAAAAACTACTGTGTGGTCTTTGAACCAAGTACTAGAGCCAGGGTGCTCTTTAAGTTCAGTAAGCCTGGCTAGTGTGCCCTTAACCAGTACTGGAGCAGTAGCTAGATCAAGCTCTTTAGCTTGAAGGCTTCCCTGAAGTTTGGCAATGTTATGTAGCACATCACATAGCATATATTGCACATTAGCTTCACAATACCGTAAGAGCATCTCTACTTCCCTCATAAATTGCTTCAAAGGTGGCAACTATTGCTGGTAATGTTTGTCGCACAGCACGAACACATCGTTCTTGAGCTAGCCAACGTGTGTCACTAGGCTTGAGCATTTTCAGCTCAGGAGTATGGAGTACTGCCTCAATTTCTGCTAGTTTCTCAGCCTTCTTAGGGGAGCAATGGAATGCTTTCCAAATAGTGAGTAGAGTCCCCAACATTCTTTTGACCTCAGTATGCTCACTGGAAGCATGAATAGCTGCTAACTGCAGCCTGTGACAAGTGCAGTGAACTAACAAAGCACTTGGACAAAAGTGTCGTATTCTCACTTGTACACCAGTATTATTTCCTGACATTGTGTTCGTACCATCAAATCCCAATCCACGTAATTTACTCAAAGGAATCCCATTATCATTTAGAAACTGAAGTAGATACTGTGTGATAGCCTCAGCATGAACTTCATGGGCATTGACGATCCCCAAGAAATGTTCTACTGCCCTACCATTCTCTAACCATCTTGCACAAATTGACAATTCTTCCTTAGAAGCTATGTCTGTACTTTCATCAGCCATTAAAGAAAAGTATGGACTAGATTTCAACTGATCAAGAATTTGTTCTTTGATGAAATGGCTAATTCTTTTAAGTAGCTCAGCTACTGTAATCTTGGACATGTAAGTTGCATTAGCTGGACATAAATTCAGGTGTGATTCAAGTTGACTATTGCCATTGTCAATCTGTAGAAGAGCAATGAGGCTCTCTAAAGTGGTTGTGTGTGGAATACGATTTCGAACTAAAAAATAAACAGACCTAATCAATTATTTTATCAATTCACGATTTTTTCTCTTCTCTTCACTAGTAGCAGCAACTATTACCCCTCCCTTGTATCCTTGCAGATTCAGCCATTGCCTGTGCTTCAGCAGATGCCAGGTGCCATTCAGACTTTTTATGCTTGTTTAATAGCTCAACTGCTTTGCTCCAGTTGCTAATGGGACGTGTAACACACCTCGTGCCTGCACTGGTGGCGTGCCAAATTTTTGACATACTGCACAAAGCATATCCCCTTCAAGCTCATTGTATACCATCCACTTCCACTTCACTTTCCAATCTGGATTATATTTCATATTCCTTTTAGCTATACGATTTATTAACACTGCCACCACCATTATTAGGCCTCTTTGGACTTGGAGTAACTTGTGAGGCTTCATCAGGACTATCTGACCTAGGTCTTCTGATTAGAAATCTCTTCATCACCACCATGTGGTCAAATTGTGCACCAATTAGAAACTGTGCACCAATTATAAATCATCAAACACTAATACACTAAGAGTGGAACCTGTAAAGTCAGAGGCTACCTTCCCCCCCAAACCAAAAATCCTAGATGAAACCCTGCAGAGGCTGGTATTTTCTCAGAGGCTCTTTAGTAAATGTCATTATTTGCAATAAAGTGTTAGGGAAAATTGAATTAAATGCATTCATTAATAATTGATGCATGTCTTATTGTGGTTATCTGAATGGTGTCAAGCATCTTACAAGAAATTTTTTCTTTTAAAGGCTCAATTGCTTCTTGTGGCTACTGGTAACTAATTTAGCTATTTTTCCACCACATTTATCTGCTTTGATAAAGATGTGCTGCCACTAAAGACGATATTTTCTGTAAATTTTTTTTCCCCAGAATAAGGGATTGTTTGTGGCGGAATTTGCAACGAACCACACCAGTCTTTATTTTGGTAGCAAACCAGGTGATTTTTCCTAGTAGGACATGCTATCCTGTGGATATTATTCATGACCTTTTTGTTCAAATGAAGATTAAATAGAAGCATCAAACTTTCAGCAAGCATTTAGCAAAGTCCTTTTGTCCCCGACAAAATTGGATACTGTAGAAGTAGTGTAGTATGCTATTTTATTAGCTTACGCCTGAATGCAATCTCTCAATTTTCGATAGGTGTGGTCTTTAGTCACTCATAGAGGAGCGAATGTATTTATTTTGAGCAAGATGGGACCGAGAAATTGGTTGCTGGTTGGAAATAAGAGGTGGTTGTTTCTTAAAGGTTCTAAATGCACTCTATTTGTTGTAGTTGCAATCGGGGACACATGATTTGGTCTCTCCAGAGAGGTTGGCCGCTTCTCAGAGAGGTTGTTAATAGAAGTTTTACTGTAGTATATCAATTGTCTGAGATTTAAGCTCTTATTATAATAACAATCCAAAACTAATGCAGACACATATTAATCACACTTCAATATTGTTGATTATTGGAGTGTTAACATCAGGTATTTTATCCATAGTTTCTCTCTCCTGCTCTCTTTCTTCCTCAGCCATATCGGCCCTGTTTTCCTTATTCCTCGTTTCAACTCATGAATTCCCTTCTCCTCCTCTGTCTACCTCTCCTGCTTCACAGTATCTCTGTCCTTTCAGCATACTTTCTTTCACATCTTCATTGAAGTAGTTAAATCAGCCAATTTTTCTCACCAGCTTCTATTTTTAATGACCCTTGCATTCTCTTGTTTCTCTGCCTCTCTTTATCCATCTATATAATAATACGCATGTGTGTCAGTAACGACGACGACGACGACCGATGACGATGTGTGTATTCATGAATAATTCATGAGCGTATGGTTCGGAGCATCGCCACCTTAAGGTAGGTAAAGTATCGTCACATTCAGTAGAACATGCTGGTTACTTCTAAAAAGCACGTGCAATAAACGATGTAAGGCAGCTAGTAATGGTTAGTTGTAGACAAACGCTCTTTCCCAACTCAATTCAGTGACCCAGTGTTCAGTTTAGTAGAATACAATAGCTTATAAGCACTTCAAGCTATTTTAAGCTATTAAGTAGATCCCGATGGTTTAATGTGCACTCCGACATTTTAGCTCAATTTTTTTCTTTGTCAAACATTTCCCCCCAATTCAGGTAATGATGATGCTTTACCAACTCTGATCAGCTCATGAATATTCAAGAATATACACACCATCACCAGTTGTCGGCCACCGTCTTCATTGTTACTGAAACACAAACATATTATATGATTTAAAATGCCTCTTCACACTGTTACTCCTTAGTGTTCTCTAGTTGATTTTTATGAAGTGGGTTATACCGTCATGCACATGTGCATGCATGCAGTATTGTTTTAGAATATTTTAAACTACCACAAAATGTTCGCTTGCAAGAATACTTCTGTGTTTGAGCTGCTAATGTACCACTAGTAGTAATTATTTTTTCCGAGTTAGCATTGATAGCAGCGTGGTCCTGGCTTAGAAATGACACTTCTAACTTCAAATAATTTGGTGTCATTGACCTCAATACCAGATTTCTTTAGTTAGAAATTAAACAATGAAACCGTATATTAAATATAAATATTTAACATAGCTACGGTACATAAATGACAATTAATCATATATATAATATATATCATATGAACAGTACATTATGTATTTTTTTACATTGTTAGCTTCAATTTTCTGCAAAAGAATGATACAAAGAGGGTTTGGTGGATTTGAAATATAAATAGATAATGACATTAAAAAACAATTTTATTGACACTTTAATTAATGTATATAATGTTTATTATTAGGAGACTTCAAGTTTGAGAATGCGTATAAGCACTTCATTGATACGAAGGATACGTTGGAGTTTTTGTGCCTGAGATTCATGTTTTC
>WLWI01002800.1_pt1 | contig 15057 bp, 20 predicted proteins | sample 6701501 | NCBI WGS metagenome assembly WLWI01 (sample SAMN12718690, study PRJNA515312) | sponge metagenome | isolation source: marine sponge | host: Mycale hentscheli | place: New Zealand: South Island, Marlborough, Capsize Point | collected 2014-11-01
AAATAATATCTTTTTTTTTTTGGCGTTGAATGATTACATCCCTGAACATCTCAATGTCATTATTGAAGCATCCAGTTTATGACTGACTGACTGACTCACATGGTCCCACCAGCATTCTCCAAAGTTGGGCAACTGAGGCTCCAGAGTGTACTCTAGCAACTCAAAGCCAACACTGAGGATCATCAATAGCCAGTAGTCTCTGATGATGAGTGCCTATATTGCAATGAGATCATAACAGAGTTTGCTACAAGAATTAGAACAATGGTGAGTATTACCAAACTAGTCACACATACACACACACACTCTTGCTACCACTATCAGGTCACGCCACCTGGCAGGGCCAGGATGTCTGTGCACTAAGCAGGCACTGTGCAAGCAAAGCTCCTGGAGCCGGGCTAGGAACTCCAGGAGAACAGACCTTTTTTTCCTCACAGCAAGTGGTGTGGGCACGTGAAGTCCCACCTGGACCATTGCTGTTTCATGAGAAAAGGCCTTGAATTTGCACCCCAGCAAATGCCAGGTACCCAATCACAGCTGGGTGGACTGGTGGGGCTGGTAGGAGGCAGACAAAAAGAAACCAAATGGAAAGTTGCCAGAGTGGGGCCTGAACTCAGGACCTCAGGCACTGAATACACACACGCACACACTCTCTCTCTCTCTCACACACACACACAAGACACGTGGAGTGCTTAATAAAGTGCTAAAAAAGCAGGGAAGAAAAACAAAGAGGGGATTAACAACCCACGTCTATAGTATCATTCTGATTAGAGTTGGTCCGAGTTTTAACGTCACACATTCCATTTTATTTATTTACAAGATGGGCGTAGTTACATTTTAGTAATTTCAACACTCACATACGATCCCTCAACATACAAATAGCAAAAAAAAAAAAAAAAAAATGTTTCACACTAACTTCAACACCATCAAATCTAGTCAAGCCATCATTGGTTGCCAGGTTCACTCCTCCAGTACAATACAATCCTTTCACTTCAACACAAAACTAACATTCCAGTTTACTCTAGTGTGAATTTCATAGATAATACTTGAAACTCTTTCACAATCCCTAAACTGCACTGCTAGTAGCTCCCTCTATTTCCTCTACCTTCACTATCCAGCCCACAATATGAGCAGGAACAAAGAAGTCGAGCTTGTCTACGATGACAAAGAAGTCCCCATCAGGATGGCCAGGGGTGTACAGGCTGCAGTTTTCAGAATAGACCTTTTCGGGTAAAGGATGGCCCATTTCAGTAAACACTGAAGCCATGAGTTCTCTTGCCTGATCTACATTCTAATTCAGCAATAAAAAACAAAACAAAAATAACAGATCAATTAAAAATTGGTAAACTACGTTAGTATCTGTTCCAATAAGCCAGCAAAATGCCAGAATTAGTAGTATTCATACACTGCCCACACGGCAAGAGAATAATGACACTACACAACACAATAAGGAGAAAGAAAGAAGTCTTGCACAGTTGACCATGGTTCTACCCCCTCCCCCCCTCCCCTCTCCCCTCCCTTTCTATTATTCATTAGATGTGTTCTCTTTCTTTCATAGGTTTTTTAAAAACAATACAGAATTAAAAATATTTGGTCGCCACTGGGAATCAAACCCAGGACCGCTTGCTTAAGGCACAAGCAGTCTACCACTGAGCTACGACAACCAGCCAGCAAATAAACACTCCAATTCTGTATTTATACTGTTAAGGGGTACTGCTATGCTACAGTCTCACTCTCAACAGACCAATGAAAATTCTCTTCTTTTTCTTTCAAAGATTCTTTTCATTCATTGAATATTTTTACTCAGCTATTTTACCACTTTTCACAGCCTTCCTTCACTTAATGAGTAAAAGAAGGCTGAGAAAGAAATTATGGAATCACTCTATTATTATTATTATTATTATTATTATTGAAAACTGCCCCATAGAGAGCCCAAGAACAATTATATTTAGATTGCTACTATGATGCATATATTGTTACTAACCTGCAGAGACACCAGAGCAGCTGCAAGAAGAGTGTACGCCAAAACAATGGCAAAACAAATCTTCCAGAAGATTGAGTGAGGTTTTCTGAAGGGACCAGGAGGCAAGCCAATCATGCTGACGGAAATGCAGATTAAAAGCACACCTAAAGCTTTAGAGCTTGCAGAAATAATCAGCTCCATCTTCCTACTCTCTCTCTACGAGTGAACTATATACGAATACAATGCTATAATATAGCAAGTGTGCGTTGGCAAAGGTCTAGAGAAGTTCATCTACTTGGCTGACCCTTTACCCAACCACAGCGGTTGTGGGTGCATGGCATGGTAAAGGGTTATAGAACAACTATGTTTAAAAAACAAAGCATACTTATCAACTCTCAATATTTGGTAGTGAGACTCAATATTTTGACCAATTCTCTTAGTTACTTGACCAAAATGTACTCAAAAATAATTTTATTATGGTGCAAAAACACTGCCAGTTCATACAATTGGCTGGACTTCAGGAGACTTGACTGTGTTGAATATTTTGTTCACAGAATTCGGTGAAGGTGTATCAACACTGGCAAGAAAAATACCTTGACTTTCTGGAAATATCTTTGAGGTGTGGAGGTACTTGAAACCAGTTCATGTAGCTGAAGTAGTAATGTTTCAATACCAAGTGAGAAGAGAATTTTTTTTTAAACAAAACACCTGGTCAAAGTTGACTTATTATTAAGCTTTAGTGTAGTTTTAGTATCTATTTTAAATTTATATTACTGTAAAGTCGAAATTTATAGGAAGCAGATTATTGAAATCTCAATGTACATAGAAATCTCAATACATTTGGATTTGGGTCTCAATTTTTTCCTGATTTTTAGGTTGAGTGGTCTGACATAGCTCTGTTTATTAGCTAAAACATGGTCCCAAATTTATCACAAAGAGCTATATACCTGCTACAAATATTATGCATATGAAAATATATAAAGATGCCACAACATTAATGTATGATATTAAAGATGAAATACATGCCAAACATTGAATGAAGATTATTGATTTGAAGAAATTATGAACTTCCATACAGTCCACATTAGAAGAAGGAGAATTCCAACAGTCCACCCTAGATAAGCATAAGGATGGAGGGGAATTGCCAGGAGGTACCCACCAAACTTGACTACTAGCAGTAGCTCACACAGTGAGGAAGATAAAACGAGACACACAAAATAACCAAAACTGTGCTTCAGTGACGACCTAAGCAAACATTTAAATATTCACACATCATTCTTTGCTAAAGTATTAATCATAGTTTTAATATCGGCTCATAAACAGTGTCCTTCTATTGCTTGAAATAATGCTCACCTGATAGCACTAAGACACTCATACAGTTCTTGAACTGCGCAGACTCCAGTCAACCCGAGTAAAACATGGCGAGCTGTGATAATCCAGTGATGTGGAGGTATCCAAAAAATAGTCTTCATATAAAATATATTCAACTCAGTCAGCAGAATCTGGAAAAAAAATTTATAATAACTCTCAAACTAGCTAATTTATGCATCAGCTAAGTTGACACCATTTCCAGGGAGGTAATTCCGCTCAAAAGTCAGGGCCCAATAGCAACTTTTTTGTTTTTGAATATAAAAAGATTGCTAAAATACTATTTCCATTTAGCTATAGAGGTAACGGGGTTTCTTTTGGCCTTTATTTTTTCTTCACCAAGGGGAACACAATAATAAATGTAACAAGGCATGTGACAAATATTTTTAATTCTGTATTGTTAAAAAAAAAAAAAAGCCTGTAAAAGAGAGAGAATACATCTAATGAGTAAAAGAAGGCTGAGAAAAAAATTGTGAAGGCATGTTAATATTGAAAGTTTCATGCATTTCTAATAGAAGTAAGTAATTATTCACTGTGTTTAAATTTACAATTTCTGTCATGAGTATTTTCAACTGTGTGGTAAATGACTAAAAAGGCAGACTCCTAGAGTAGTGCTAAAGTGGTCATTTTGGAAAGACCTCTGAACTATGTTTGTTTTTCCAAAAGATCGCTCTGGAATAGTAAACGAAGGACCAAGCTGGTTTGGAGTTTCTCAAAATTCTTCTGAAAGGCTTGATATTAGCTATTTAACCCCAGAAGAAGTCATTTCGACTGCTCAATTTCGACTGCTCAATTTCGACTGCCCAGGTTTAACAACAACCACAAGATCCAGTAAAGAATAGCAAATCAATAGGCACGGCCTTTGTGTTAAAATATTGGTGTGGCAATGGCCTCATGGCCAAGCATTTCCTGAGGCATTTTCACTCACGTCTTGAAGCTCCTTAATCACTCCGTAAAACTTCTTTGGTATGCATTTTCAACTGCATATCTATCCATGCACAACTAAAAACTCTATCAACATATTTACAATAAAACTTGTGTTATCATTGTAATGTGTTGATTTAGCTATTATAGATGCAGTAGATATTTCATTTGACAGGTTTAAATATGTTGTACAACTGTCTTTCTTGTGCTGAACAGAGAACCACACCAATACTCTGTGTTTCATATTAGCTAGTTGGATACAATAGACATTTTCTATCATGACAATATTGTCAGGTCACAATTTCTTTCTCAGCCTTCTTTTTCTCATTAGATACATTCTCTCTCTTTCATAGGCTTTTATTTTTTTAACAAAGTAGAACTTAAAAATGTTTGGTCGCCATCGGAAATTGAATCTAGGACCACTTGCTTAATGCACAAGCACTCTGCCACTGAGCTACGACAACCAGGCAGCCAGCAAACAAACACTACAATTCTGTATATATACTGTAAAGTACTGCTATGCTGTATTTTTTTTAAAGCCCGTGAAAGAGAAAGAATACATCTAATGAGTAAAGGAAGGCTGAGAAAATTGTGAAGTGATAAATTAGCAAAGTAAAAAAAAAAATTCCACGGAACAAGAATCTTTGAAAAAATGAAAATTTCTGTTGGTTTGTTGGGAGTGAGACTTAGCATAGCAGTATCCCTTAACAGTATAAATACAGTGTTTGGTTGTTGGTTGTTGTAGCTCAGTGGCAGAGCACTGGTGCATTAAGCAAGCAGCCCTGGGTTCGACTGCCAGCAGCAACAAAACACTATTAATTCTGTAATGTTTTAAATAAGCCTGTGAAAGAGAGAGAATGCAACTAGTAATATTGTTTTAGCATTATTATTTTTACAATTTGCCATAATGTTATTACAACACTTACAAGGAAGACTAAGAAGCAGGTACAGAAAAAACAAGAGAAACTAGACCACCTGCATTAATGAAATCAAAGTAAAATGTAGCAGATAGAGCAATACAAATATGACTTACATCTGTGCAGGCCCAGTTCTCCACAATCTGGACCAGCGATACTTCCTCAGCTTCAGGTACTCTACCAATCTCATTCCAAACCACATTCCCAAGCCATTGCAAAGAAGTGCATCCAATATCCACTACAATGCAAATACATGGAACATGGCTAAACACGCATTTACTTTACAGAGGGAAAGTGCTGTTTTTTGAGACATGTTTTGCCGACTCACATGATCCCACCAGCATTCTCCAAAATTGGGCAACTGAGGCTCCAGAGTGTACTCCAGCAACTCAAAGCCAACACTGAGGATCATCAACAGCCAGTAGTCTCTGATGATGAGTGCCTATGAATAGAGTTAACAGCATTACAACTGAACTACTATAGGCCACTCTATGTACATACATATCTTTTAGAGATACAGAAATGATGATACTACTGATGTAGCCGACCAATCGACTCTATTAACACATATTATAGTCACTAATACCTATTGTCACTCAGCAAACTAAAATCAAAGTGCTTTTTTTTTTTCTTTTCAAGTAGCATATCATACAGTGAAAATAATATAGCCAGTTTGAAATGTACATGTGCTGCATTGTACACATGCTGGTAGTTTGGTGAAGTAGAAGACAAAATAGCACACTAAATTATACAACTGAGTGCCTTCTGTTGGGACTTCAGTGAAAAGGTGAGTTACTTTGTGTTCCAGTTATTCAAATAAAAAATATAATCAATAAGGTGACAAGGTTGTTCTTGTGAATACAGTGTTTCCAACAATGTCATAAAAACTCCACCCCCTTGATGTATTAATAAACTCAGAGCAAACCGTTTGAGATAGCTATAATGTATAGAATGCTACATCACCTTATGAACTAATGGTTTATCAAGCCTATAGCATTACTGACATTTCACTGGCAGGCATACTGCCTAGGAACCACAGAGTTAGTCACGTGGACTCAGTGACTCAAATGCTATGTCAAGGTATGTTCGAGGATAGCCTTCCTGAGGCCATTCCATATGTAGGACTAATTACACCTTGTACAAATTAAAATTACTACAAGTACCTTAATCATCCAGCCAAACAAATGAGCCGGAACAAATATATCCATCTTGTCCATTATAATATGGAAAGATCCCTCAGCTTCCCCTGGTGTGTATAATCTGCAGTCTTCTGCATAAAATTTCTCAGAAAGTGGCAGTCCAATGCCAGACAAAACATGACTCAGAAGGTTTCGAGCTTTGTCTACATTCTTTGAAAACATACATCTACGGTTCAAATGTAAACATTGTAGCTGGAGGCCTTACCTACTTGAACTGAAAGGAGAACTGCTAATAATAGAGTATATGAGAGATGAACCACCCATATTGCTGCCCTGAATGGCCTTCTGAAGGAGCCTCTAGTCCAACAATCCAGCATGATAGTAATTCACTTACTCACAGTGTCAAAGACTTGCACTTCTTAGTTCCATTGTGTCCACGTTCATTAATAGGTCAGATAGGCTACACTTGAATACATAAAGCTGTGGTAAATTGAACATTTGTTGAATGCCACTTTAACTTAACTTCCTCCCACAGTGCACTTAAAACTCCACACAGAAAACAGTTGATTTTCAAAATCATAACAAAATTAGGTAATGTCCAAAATCTACACTGTCCTACATTTGGGGACAAGGACTGAATGCTTCATTGATTATTATGTCATTAAGTGTCACTGATGAGTTTGATAACACTGTACAAATGGGAAGACATCCTCAACTGTGCCTTTTAAAGTTTGCAGGACAAACAAATAAAGGTCACTGGAGCAGCTGCTTTATGTGCTGAGTAGAAATATATATGTACTGCAGCCGGGAAAAGCTCTTAAAGAAAAAGACCAAATTAAACTTGTGTGGTTAGATAGCTTATATAGCTAGCTAGCTATGATACTGATAACTTCAGAACAGAGGCTTCCATGATTGTTTGTTGTAGCATTTAGCTACAGCTATCATAACTAAAACATTTCAGTTATATACCATCCAGAACTCACACCTTTTGCTGGCCACGATTAAGTTCTGGCGTCGTCGTCAGGAACCAACCTGGACCATGACATTAAAACCACTAATCACCTGAAAGAGGTGTGTCCACCATCAAACGGTCGTCGTCATCGATCTCTTAAAAGTAGCCCCGCCCCGATCCTTTTTCGGCGCTAAGTTTAGAGCTTGAGAAAAGAGTGAGAAAACATCCACAAAGGTGCTCCAATTATCACATTAGAAGCTTTACGATACGTCACGACCACATCCGGGCGGTAAAACGATTGAATATGTGCGCGGTGCTATTCTCACGCCCTCTTGATGTAATGTGACGTCATACTATTCGCCGCAAGATAAGAAGCGAAACTTGTTGGGGTGATGTGATAATTGGAGCACCCTTTTTTTTTGTAAATGCTTAATTAATTGTCGGTAAAGGGACTCGCTACCTGAGACTATGGACTGGAGCTGGCCTGCTCTTACCCTTGTCAATCAACTAGTTAGTGATATTTACCTGCACTACTATACTTATAGTTGCATATCAGCTCCAGCACTTGCACCCATGCCCATATGTATCATTATATTAACCTGCTAGCTATGTTGTTTTAGAATGATCCAAAGACTAAGAGCAAGAGCAATGGCACCCACACCTCTTAATAATGGTGTAGTATTCCAGTCCAGTCTAGCATACCATCCATGTGGATATGTGCAGTAGTGCATTTAGAACCAATTACTGGGGCGCTTATTAGTTTACTGCCACAACTTTATGCCAGTTAGCTATATATATAGTTACATGCATGAATTAGTGCTCTTTCTTCTTTAGGAAAGTTTCCACATTCAGTCCTTATATGCTACGAATCAGTAATGCTTTCAGCATAATTTTAATTAATTAAGTTAAAAGCTGTTGTGCTACCTGTTGATATTTTTAAAAACACAAATCTTTCCCCCCACATTGTATCAATAGACAGCTCGCTTCTCAAATATCTCCCAAAAACTAAAATTTCGTGCTTCAAGTACTCCTGAACTTCATTTATTTGCCATTTGGGGGAAAGTATGTTTCATAAACAAGTCTGTCCTCTTTTTAAACACTTTCACACAACTCCTTTCACAGTCTCCTGGCTTCAAGTCTCATTTGCTTCACTCGATGTCTCTGCAGTATGTCACTGAATATGTTAGTGACTTGGAAAGCAAATTTGACTTCCTGGTCAGAATCCTCTTTGAGAAGTTTATGAAGTCCAACTTGAAAATCACTGACATCTCTGGTGAATTTGACAGGCTGCCGTTTTCACTGCAGCAACAATACGGATACTTGTGGGAAAATGCAGAGCAAGTGGCAGCTGTATCCGAGAATCCCAGAGAGTATCTTATTAAAATGGCGGCAGGAATAGACTTTATGAATACACGAACATTGGTGGAATACATGTTGGACTTATATGCAGACAATGTTGAGATAAAATACATGAAGACTTTTTTCACTGACATGCAGAGAAAGCTGAGTAAGATAAGTGTCCCAGAGTTTGAAGGCACTTTGGTTTCACTGCCACTACTGAGCTATGCCACCCTCACCTTAGAACTGGATTCGATATGGTACCATAGGAGCATGGAGGACTTAATGAAATTTCAACGTGCCTTTCCTTTCAGGAACTGGTACTTTATGAAGGTAATGGTGGTGGATTCTACTATCCAGGTGTTATATGGAGTTCAGAGGAAGATGAGACTATACCAAGTTGAGCTAGGTGTACTGAAGACCCACGGAGTAGTCCAGGTGATGCAGGACAATCGACTCATAGCAAAGTGCTCTCCAGTAAGTGAGTTGTTAATGAACAATTTCATACCCCATTTATAGAACTATTTGATTAATGATAAGTGATGTGCTATACAATGTTGGTATTGTTAAGTTCTGGTGTAGCTAATTATATGAAATGTCTAGTTAGGTCTACTTCATTCTATAGGTAGGTATAATGATATGATCTTTATCTAACTTTTGCTTTTTATCATCCCGAGAAGCTTTCAAGCACATATTAATACTCTAGCATACTGATAGCTAATAGCTAGCTGTATGAATTTACTAACTTGCTAAATATAAGAGTTATTTTCTAAATATCATCTTCTGAATGCTTCACGGATTCCCAAAAATATTCTTTTGAGGCATAAACTTGTAGATAACATGTTTCCATTTGCTTTTGCTTCCCTTCCTTTACATACAAAAATAGTGTATACAAAATTCTTCCTGCTGCTAGAGGATAACATGACTAAAAAATAATAAACACTGCTATGGTAAGCAAGTTGCCAAATAAATATCAATGGCAGCAGTATTTACTTGTGACATCCACTATTATTAACCACATGATGACACATTTAATTCTTTCAGAATATAAATTTCATTTTCATACAGCAATTCAAGCTGAAAAGAGACACAGCAGTTAATCCTATATACAACGACTTCAGTAATAATGCAGAAAAATTCAAAATTTCCCCTGAGCCAGGAATCTCAGGACTCAAGATGTCTCTAGATCGCTTATCATCTGAGAAACACAGAAAGTCTCTGTTCAAGCCATGCTCTGTGTACAGCAAACAACCTATCCTAGGAAATACAGTTTTTGAAGTAGAGGTTGCTTTAAATTCTGTAGATCCAGCCACCAATATTATTATAGGCCTTTATCGAGTATCCAAAGGGGGGAAGATTGTGAAGAGCGTTTCCTTGCTGCCGTACGAGTGTAATGGCTACTGTGTGTGGCATGAGGGAACAATATGGGACAACTTAAGCTTAGTACACACTGCAAGGCCCTATGGAAAAGTTCATCTTGCAGACTTATCACCCGAAAGCAGAGTTGCTCTGACTGTGGACTGCCAAGGAGACCTGGTATTTTATGTCAATGGAGTTTGTCAGGGACTGGCAGCAGTGAATGTATATGATAGCACATTTGATGTCTACGCCACTCTGACAATGCTCGAAGGCTGCCAGTCTATCAGAGTTATGAAAGCTGGTGAGTGAAGTTCAATGTATTATATAAAGCATGATGAAGTTTGGGGATGGGTTGGATGTGATTGTGCTTAGCCGTTGTCCCAGGCCACTTAAGTGCTGGCTACTGTTTATTTTATTATTTCAAAAAACATGTCCTTTTTCTTTCTTGTACAGAAACTGAAAAGGAATGTATTTCCAAAAGCTAGAGCTTCTGCTGAACAAACCTGTGTTGATACAAGTATGGAGAAATACATTCCCAATGAATGTGAACTTTTACTTGTAATGTTGCATTATAATCATTGGTACATTTAGCTAGTAATTATGAATGTGTAACATGAACAACGTAAACGACACTGAAAAGTAGCAGCAAAATATAGATTTATACCTTTTAATTTAGTTTTTACTTAGTCCAGGGGCTATAAAACATTTCAACAACAGGAATATTTATGAATGACGTTATTTCAGTAATATTATTGTCCATCATCACGTTGGATTCAAAATTAATTGAATAGCTACTGCCTGGAAGATAATAATAAACATTCTGTGCTATATTGAAATACTATTAGCTAACACAGAATAACCCAAGAAGTTGTATCCCAGTTATATAGGACAATTCAATTAAATAAATTGATAGTGAGCACATATAGCAGCTAGCTATATGGGGGGGGGAGGATCTAGCACAATCTAGTCCCCAATTGATTTGAATGTACGTAGCGTATCGCTAACCAGCCATAGCAGCCTGAATAAATTAACATCTAAGAGTAGGCATAGAGAGGTACAATGCAAATTGAAGAGCCTCAACTTCCTACTTGACTCTACCCCCCCCCCCCCCCCCCCCCCCCCCCCCCCCCCCCCCCGACCCAAAACCCACAAAAACAAAAAAAAAACAACAACAACAAAACAAAACAAGTTTGACAATAAAAATCTGCTATCGTATATATTTATTATTGCGTCTTATGATTTTTTTTTAACTTGACAACAGACTCAAAGTTCACCCCTTCTGGGAAAATTGCATGAGCTTCCTAACAACAGCATCATCACCTGATGCCACTAGCCACTATTTCAATTTGTATCTCGTATCACTGAGGAAGGTCCACGGACCAAACATTTTAGACCATTTTCAATAATATTTATTGCATATTCAACCATTGTTGTTGTAAACGAATTAATCACATTAGTTAAATACAAAAATAAACAGATATAAATCACTTTGCATGTACAAATTGCAGTGTGTCATTGATGAAGTGGTGTGCATGATTTAAAGTACTACAATTCAATGAGTGTGTACAACAAAAAAAAAGTAGAAAATATAAAAAGAAGTAGAAATACAGTCTAGTCAAAGATATCCATGCTGAAATCTTGAAACGCAGTGTTCTGTCTCATGGGATCCGCCTCCACTTGGTCAAAGAGCAGTGAAAAGTCCGCAGGATTGTCGAACTCAGTGAGGATGTTACGATATGCCTCCTGTGAACCTAGCAGGTCCACCTCTGTGTTGAACAGGCCCTCAGGGAACTTGTAGTTCATGTCCTTCCTAGGATGCGGAACAGCATGCATCTTATTGTAGTCTTCCAAGATGCGCTGGACAGTAGCAGCATTCTCCTCTATGGTGGTCACTGCATCTGTACTCAGCACTGGGAGCACACACACACACACACACACACACACACACACCACATGTTCACATTTATATACTACTATACTGAAAGTAAAGGTTGAAGTTTAGAGCTTTCGTGTATAATACAAATAAATATACCTTCTGTGGCGGAGCTTGTTGGGAAAGGGTTTCCATCTACCACTGAAGTTGTTGCCGCGTTATCTTTCTGTACACAAACACAGAACACCAATTGGTGTTAAGTCAGTGATCAAAACCAACATTCAAAAAACAGTTAAGACTGCATTGGTATCCTGGACTCACATTGCTGGCATTGTTCCTGGCAATCAGGGACTCCGCCTGGTTCTGGATAGTCATTCTGATGTAGCGCTCTATCCTCTCCTGTTTGTTCACATCGTTGGGGGTTTTCTTAGCAGTCCCAGAAGAAACTGTCGCAGCTGGTGCAGAAGTGGGCTGCTCATTACCCACTGATGATGTTTCAGAAGGTTCCATTGTGTTAGAGCTACACAAAACAAACTAAGGTAATGATAAATGTTTTTATATGCCAGGCTCTTTATAATATACAAAAATTTCAGATGTTGTCTTTGTTAAGTATAGGAAGAGCAGCAGAGTTTATATACAAATAAAGTTTAAAATAGCTTTAAGCCGTTTAGTTCCCTCAGTAATGTTCCCCATTATTCTTCATGAAAATTAACTTAAAAACACCAACACCCTCACACACATACATACATACTTACACCCTCACACACACACACACACACCTTAGCATAGTGACGTTGGTGCACACGACATACTCCACCTGCTGAGAGAATGGGTTGATGAAAGAGAAAGCCTTCATGGCAAGCCACAGCCATTTCTGGTTCTTGGTCAGAAATCTGTACTGTACTGTAGGCATGGGCGTGCGCTGCTTCATGGCTGAAAACACAAACATAAACAAAACAAACAAAAAGATAAGAAGGTCCCACCCCACAAATCAGTTGTGCGTAACACTGTATGTAAGTGAGTCTGATCATTACAAGCACGGCTTAGTTTCACCTACAAGACACAGATGGCTCACTGCATGTAGATTAAAAGACAGGCCATTCATAGCTGGAATACTATATAGTCCCAGGTTATCTTTCTCCACGACTAGGTCAGACGTAATATAACGTGAACATTCCCAGTCAGCCATAGCTTTGTCCAAGGCTAGCAGTCAGTCACATACCATCAAATTCGTGTTGTAGTTGGACTAAACGCTAACATTATTCCATCCGTTAACCTACATACAACCCCCATGTCTCTCTCTTCCTACAGTATCCTTGCAGCATAGCCGAGAGACCATTCCTTCATTTGCTTACCATCATGGTGGAGGTGGACCATCTTCTGGATGTCATCAGGATGGTAGTACTCGTATGATACTTGGCCTACAAGATCCTGGGGCAGATAACCCAGTACACCTACCACTCTGAAATAACAACCACAACAAACAAACACTAACGACTATATTTTTAGGACTTTATATACAACAATGTAGTATGCTGGTAACTCCTCCAATTAGCAACACCAAGCCCCTCCTACCTGGGATCAACATATGTGAATCTGCCGTCTACCCCAACGCGTGCCACAAACTCGTTCTCCACCGTGTCCATAGACGGCTTCAAACCGCTGTCTCCGAAATGCTGGAGTCTAGCCACAGCAACAAGACACGCCCCCACAGAGGAATCTTCCAATCTGAGGGCCTGCTTCTCCGCAGTTGTCAAATTTCTATACACAAATGTGTAACTCCTTTAATTAAATTATTAATCAGTTCTGGTTGACCATATTAACTTTGACTATTATGATCATTTTACATAGCAACAGAAGCCATTAAAAGCATTACGGTAGGTATTGATGAAAGCAGGTTTCATTCAGAGAAAGCAGTTAGGGGGTAAAGAGAGGCCATTGCACAGCTTTATACATACTTTCAAGGAAACGTCAACTTTACTATGAGACTAAGTTTGATAATTACATCCCTCACATTCACTCAATGCATCACTTCCTCCACGCCCTCTTCCCAATAACACACACACACACACACACACGCTTGGCTGACTCACTAGGTGTACCTCCATCCCTTACCGAACAAATCCTGTAAAGTGGAGGACGGCGTAGGTGTATGGTATGCACTGCTGGCTCGAGTGGAGTAGTTTGATCATGCTCTCTGAGTCGTTGCAGTCCAAGTCCTGGCCAGGAGGCTTGGAGGAGTCAGAGGATGACCTGTGGCCGTGCTGCTTGTTCATTTTCTTCACACGGCACAGAAAGGATCGGCGGAGGCCATTCATAGACTGGTTGTGCATGATGAGAGGAGCTGAACGTGCGTACACGGAGAGAGAGGGAGCGAGGAAGGGGGTGTAGGGAAGGAAAACCGATTATATATCTCATGGCAAAACATGATGACAATGACAGGGATTCTTTTAAGCCTTCTTAGGGGGTATTCTGCCCCTCCCCCTCTGAAAATTATTATGACCTTTGATAGTGACATTGGCCAGGAAATTGTCATCAAATTCATGGAAACGAGAAACTCCTATTGAAATTTCAACAATGCTGATTTGACCCCTCTCAAGTTTGGTTATAAAATACCGTGCAATGTGACAGACACCAGATAAACAGGTTTAAGTTTATCTTCACAGAAAGTTACAAGTTGCAAATGTCAAAATTGTAATTATCTGTGTTTGTGCATGTGCATGTGTGTGTGTGTGCGTGCATGAGTGACTCACAGTTGCTGACACTGGGTTTCATACTGCTAGCCTTCTTAGCTTCCTCCACATCAAAACATGTCAACTGCTCCTTCACCTTGGGAATGTCCTACACACACACACACACACACACAAGATAAATAATATACATTTACAGTAGAGCAAAAAAAAAACAAAAACATTTTCCACACATCATCTCACAAATATCTATATAAGCTGCCAGCCAGAGTCCCCTTCTCCCCACCCACCAGCCAGTGTCCCCTTCTCCCCACCCACCAGCCAGAGTCTCCTTCTCCCCACCCACCAGCCAGTGTCCCCTTCTCCCCACCCACCAGCCAGAGTCCCCTTCTCCCCACCCACCAGCCAGAGTCCCCTTCTCCCCACCCACCAGCCAGAGTCCCCTTCTCCCCACCCACCAGCCAGTGTCCCCTTCTCCCCACCCACCAGCCAGAGTCCCCTTCTCCCCACCCACCAGCCAGTGTCCCCTTCTCCCCA
>WLWI01002801.1_pt1 | contig 15053 bp, 6 predicted proteins | sample 6701501 | NCBI WGS metagenome assembly WLWI01 (sample SAMN12718690, study PRJNA515312) | sponge metagenome | isolation source: marine sponge | host: Mycale hentscheli | place: New Zealand: South Island, Marlborough, Capsize Point | collected 2014-11-01
GAGGAAGACGATACTCTAGAAGATATTCGAGAGGACGTAGAAATAGAAGATCTATGAGGAGACGTGGAGGAAGACGATATTCTAGAAGATATTCCAGAGGACGTAGAAATAGAAGATCTATGAGGAGACGTGGAGGAAGACGATACTCTAGAAGATATTCGAGAGGACGTAGAAATAGAAGATCTATGAGGAGACGTGGAGGAAGACGATATTCTAGAAGATATTCCAGAGGACGTAGAAATAGAAGATCTATGAGGAGACGTGGAGGAAGACGATACTCTAGAAGATATTCGAGAGGACGTAGAAATAGAAGATCTATGAGGAGACGTGGAGGAAGACGATACTCTAGAAGATATTCCAGAGGACGTAGAAATAGAAGATCTATGAGGAGACGTGGAAGAAGACGATATTCTAGAAGATATTCGAGAGGACGTAGAAATAGAAGATCTATGAGGAGACGTAGAGGAAGACGATATTCTAGAAGATATTCCAGAGGACGTAGAAATAGAAGATCTATGAGGAGACGTAGAGGAAGACGATACTCTAGAAGATATTCGAGAGGACGTAGAAATAGAAGATCTATGAGGAGACGTGGAGGAAGACGATACTCTAGAAGATATTCCAGAGGACGTAGAAATAGAAGATCTATGAGGAGACGTGGAGGAAGACGATATTCTAGACGATATTCGAGAGGACGAGGGGGAAGACGATATTCTAGAAGATATTCGAGAGGACGAGGGGGAAGACGATATTCTAGAAGATATTTGAGAGGACGAGGAAGATATTCAAGGAGCAGAGGAAGACGTATGTCAAGACGCCAAATAAGACATGGAGGAAGCACAAAAAGTCAACGTAGATTCGATATTCACAGTGTAGGGTGACATAGAAGTGGATACTACAATAGCCAAAATGACGAAGATAGTTTCGGAAGTGACTATTGAAACTAAGAGTTATTTTCTTAAGTTCTAGCATAGTGATAGCTATTTCTTTTTGTTTTTATTTTGTTACTAAGTTTGAAAAAATTTGTTGAGAATTTTAGCTTACTGTAGCAAACTGTTCAGTGAAAGAAAATGGGAAAATGCAACCATTGTTCCTATATAAACACATTACAGGCTCAAAATATATATATCTATGACAATTTTTCTGCAATAAGTAGATAGCAAATATCTGACACATTATATCACACTGACTTTGCAACATAAAAACTGGACCACCAGTATGAAAGAAAACAACCGGTACAGTATAATTATATGGATATATATGTGTGTATGCGTTCATATTATACAGTGGAACCTCTCTACAAAGGGACTCTGAAAAGCAGATGACTTTACAAATAACCTCTGTAAACAGCCAAGCTTTCTACAAGGGCCAAAAATGGCTGACCTTGGTAGATAGTGTGAGGGAACCGGGTCAGTCAGGGTTAACTGAAGGCCACAGGATCGAAGCTATTCAGGGTTAACTGAATACTTGCGAGTAGGCTACCACCAGAGTTGCTGGGGCTGCCCAATCACCTGGAGGGTTAACTCTTAAGGTGTATAAAGAGTTTAATCTTTAAACAAGGCAGAAAATACAACAACTGAAGATGGCAAATTTTCTGTAGCTACTTTAAGTTCCGTAAAAAAAAAAAAAAAAGCTCTAATCTGCACATCATAACAACACTATATACTTGCGTCACTGTCTGAAAGTCACTTGTTATTCTGATAGCCAGAATTAGATATTACAGAAACTTTTACAACTCGGGAGAAATTGAGGTAGTAAGTAATCAATGCACAGTGGAACCTCTAAATAACGGACACTTCAGGAACAACCAGATTTTTCCACAATACAGAGGTGTGCTGTACATAGAGGTTCTTATTTTAGTTATGGTTGGTAAGTCCCATTAGTGCTTTTACTATTGTCCATTACAGAGAGATGATTGTTATATGGAATGTCTGTTAAGAGAGGTTTCACTGTATTGGAGCTAGGTCCAATTGTTTATGTTGTATGCACTTCTAAACTTAACTCCTTCTGAAATGAAAGCTAGAAAATTCACTTCAGGTAACATTAATCGTACAGCAATACTGTAGTTCCTTGTAACCTAACTAGGCAGGCTCACTCGCCATTTATGCTCAAGCACACCCTTAATAATAATAATAGAGTACTTACAAAATTCTGCTGTAAATAACACATTTTGTCATATGTACACAAAATAAGCAGCATAATGTACATTCAATAATAAAAATATTATGATTGAAAGATAAATAATTGACAAAAATTATTATATTTATTATTTTTGGCCTCAAAGTCCAATCCAATAGCTACGACCTCGAGGATTGTGAATCTCCGACACTATGGGCTGAGTCACACACCACTCATACCACACCTTCTTTTCATCTCTCAATCTCCAAATATTGAACACCATGGAGCATCCAGCCTCTAGGAAGACGGGAGTCTACCAAATACAATGAGAAGATTCAGTAACATTTTCAGATGCTCCAGCACATTTGTAATAAATTTAAGCTACTAATAATTAATAGTGTATCTCCCACTGCCAGTAGTATGGTGAAATACCCACACAAACCTTATAAACGCATTGTTTACATACTGTGTTAGTTCAATTTGATTTTTATGAACATATATAGTAACATAACATTATTTTGAAAAAAAAAAAAAAGGTGAACAAAATGTTTTGCATCCATGAATACAAAACATGTTCATTTTATTTTCAAAATGGCGATTATGCTACAATATCAAACTTTATTAGGTACTGAACAGAGCCTGATAACTGTTGCCACATAGAAAATGCATTAAAGTAAACAGGATGTGGCTTAGGGCAATATTTTTCCATATCACCTGTGTTCATAGTTATTACGTTGGGTTATTACGTCCCCCTAGGTAAATTTCTTGTTACCAAGGTATTCGTGCATGAGCAGTACCTAATAAATTTGTTATCCATTGGATACCCGAGAATATCACTCGTCTGATTGGCAGTATTTACGCGAGTGCCGCAGGCACGAGCGTAAATACTAAGCCAACAGACTCGTGATATTCTCCTGTATCAAATGAATAATATATATGTATTGACTGATATTGTTTGAGAGAAATTCTGTAATTAGGATCAAACCTAAACAGCATACAGTAAGCAAATAATATTAGGAGGATGAATAGCTGGAAAGTCAGAGGAAAAAACAAACAAAAAACAACAACAACTCCTTGTCCTGTTCTCATTCCTCCCTCCTCCACATTCAATAGAACCATGTGCGCATATTACCCACGTAACTATCAACTACTATCCTTTCACAGTTCCTGCTGCCACTGTTCTGTTGAGAAACACCAAGGGGTCAAAGGGACACTAATAGAAGTAGCATGAAGTTGAAGATTACTGGATTTAAAATTTTTTTATTTAGAAATGTATTCTAATTAAGGTTCAGCTGTGCACATGTGCAAGAGGGTTACAGTACTTCGTTTGTCTGTCACTCTGTCACACAATAAAAAGCTGTGCTTGATTTAACCCTACATACAGTGCTATTACCGCAGGGCTAGACATCCTTATTTAATAGAGCAATAATAGTTCTCAAACCTCACAACGTTTATAATAGTATAGAAATTATTTTCAACACCTAATATGTATTATAGCAACTCATTAGGATTATCAGTGAATAATATCTGAACTTACTCTAATAGGAAAGAAGATAGGAAACCAACTGATCATGCCATCAGAATGAGTGAGAGGATGAATGCCTGCAGAAGTTAGACATGCATGAAAAAAAAAAAAAAAAAAAAAAAAAAAAAAAAAAAAAAAAAAAAAAAAAAAAAAAAAAAAAAAAAAAAAAAAAAAAAAAAAAAAAAAAAAAAAAAAAAAAAAGAAAAGAAAAGAAAAAAAAAAAGAAAAAGAAAAAAAAAGAAGCTAAATAGGATCATGACCCATAGAATCATGTATTTTTAGACAAAGAAGGTACTGGAAAGATTCACTACATTGATACTCACTAACTCGAAGCTTCATGGCTCCAAACCATTAGATTGTTAAAGAAACCTCTGGTTTTAAATAACCCTTGCTCTCTCGTTAATGTGGCTACCAGTAGAGCAACCAAAAGGTGATAAACTCTACTCTTAAACCAATTAACTGGTGGCGATACTAATGGAGAAGAAGTGAGTCACTCATTCACAATGTTTACATGGAGAGTTGAGCTGACAATCAACCAGCAATGCAAGTGTAAACACCTATAGAAGGCTCAAAATACGGCAAAGCAGACCCAGAAGAAGATGCTGGAAATGATAGTCAATACTAAGAAAATATAATCCAGAAATACCCCCAGTGACTATGTAGGATAGAAAGAATGAAGGTGCTCATTATTTAGGTTACCACTCAATTGTATTTAGTAAATGGCTTTCCAATTTAAATACTAATTATATGTCCATGATGAATTTAACAGGTTGGATACTATTTAGTGGATAAAAATCAGCATATTAATACAATTTCAAATTATACTGATATTCATAATTTTGGTGTCATCACTACGGCAACATGCTATTTTACATACTGTGATAACATACTCATGTGAAAATCTCCGTAGAGGACCGAGTCGAAATATCCAGAGAAGCCGTGGACCATGGCCGACTCTGTAGCCTGGAACTCTAGTGACATGAAGCGATCATTGCAGATAGGGGAATCTGAAACACCAAACAAACACACATACGTATACACAAAGAAATGTAAAAATCAGCTGTGCACAAATCGTACTTATAAATAAATTAAAAAACTTTCCCACAGATACAATTTCAATCGTTCAGCAGCGAACCAATCAAGATATTAAAGATAACTAGTGACGTGCTTGAGCACATATGTGACCGTCTACGGGAAAATCGGGCACAACGCGGCGTGCGCAAATATCGAGAAAAGATCGATCGATTTCTTAAAAATGTATTGTTTCAAGTGGACGGAAGGGAACGGTTAGGTCTATTATAGTGGGAACGACTTAAGCTACGACGATAAAACTTGGAGAGCTCAATATATGGACGGCGACAACTCCGTAAGTGCCAAAAAATTTTCTCTCGAAAGGTGCCGCGTTGTGCCTGGTTTTCCTATAGACGGTCACATATGGTGAGCGAGCTGGTCTGACTGAAATTTAAATATGAATGCTAGCTGCTAATGATTATTGTTAAATATTTTGTTTAGTTTATTGGTAACACACAAAACTTTTATACACACTTGTTCACTGGATATACCAGCTCAAGACTTGGTGTTGTATTCTCTTTGTGACTTGACTATTGGACTAAAGGATTTTCAAGGGGTAAGCAATCAAATTTCCAAGGCTGATACGGGTAAGGATCGATAAACTAACGGTTTTAGTTTGAGCTAGTTTCCAAAGTACGCTCCATTCAAAATGCTCTATTGTACCAGGGCTCTAGTAGATATAGCATTCCATTGTATTCTCTTAGTGACTTGACTATTGGACTTTGGATTTTCAAGTATGAACAAAGCTGTTACGTAAGGCGTATAGGTATGACAAACAGCGCATCAACGAAGTTAACTTACCCACTGCCGCTAAAAAAATTAATGAACTCGGCTAACTTTGGAAAACCTAACTGCGAACGTCTCTCCCAATCTGTGTCCGTAGCTCTTCACCGTTTTTTTCTTCCTTTCTGTCCTAGCATTATTTCAAAATATGTTGTCCAGAATTTCTTGCACCCACGCTAATGTTTATGTTTTGGAGTAGCCTCCGGGGGTGGACATGCATTGACCTCTTTGAACTTGCCATATATATATATATATACACACACAAAAATCACAAATGAGACCCGTTAGTTTAATGTGTGCGTGTATTTGCAAAATAACAATTAGATGCACTAACACCAGCTCGTCTCGTGTAACTATACCACAGCCACACCAGTAGTACTGCAGCTATGGCTATGTATGTATCTAATTAACTAGGTTAGTACAATGTATCAGTCGCTTACTCTGCACGAGTTAGCTGACATGGGGTGAAGTACTTTGAAAAGCATTTGGGTACTTTATGAGAGTAGAAATACCTTCGCGTTCATGACGGGTACTTGTGCAAGTATGAGTACTGTGGTTTTGTACTTAAGTACCAACTGAAGTACACACGCATGTGTACTGTGCTAATGCATTATGCAACTCATTGGTTTTGGAAGTGACATAAAGGAGAGAATAATATCTGTAGTCAAGCAGCTCATATTTTGTTTTTGTCAAATAAACACACTTTGTCACCCACTGCCTTTCTGTTCAATCACACACACACACACACGCGTGTATTATATGCAGGGTAATTTTTAGAACCAAACTAAATAGAGGTCAAACCAAAATTTTCAGGGGGGAGGAGGGGATGTTTCACATTTTCAAATAATAGATAAAAATTTAGTACCAAATGTCATCATGAAGATCATAATAAATTTCAGGGGGGGGGGAGGGGGGGGAATGCCCCTTGAAAAGTCCTAAACAATCCCTGTATGTAGTAAGGGTGTAAGTAAACTGTAATTGCCTTCCTTATGTTCCAGCTGCTCACCATGGTTGGGGTGGCTGTATTTGAAGCAAGCCTGAGGCTCCGACAAGACATACGTGTTATGAAGTCTCACTATATACGGTGTCTCAAAATTAGCATTAGGGTAAGCCTTCTCTTTGTCCTTCAGCAGGGAGACCTCGTTGTGGAGCTTGGCAGAGCTTAGAGGAGCCAAGAATGAGGTGTAGGAGGAGGGAATACTTACACCGTCGTCTACAATTAGACAAACACAACAGGAAGAACAGACAGTTGAGTTTCTTCAGATAATATTACAGGATACCAACTTCCTACAACATTTGTTACGCAAGTCCTAAGAACGTCATATCAGGTTTCAGTCTAAATTAAGCAATGAACTTTTGAACTTCAACTTAGCACCTCGTCAAGTTTACTCATACATATGTAAGCTGTATTTATATGGTCTATAAGTTGAGAAGATGTTCTTACTGCACCTTTGAGAAATCTCTGAACTCCATCTAGACATTCTGGAGATAATTCATTGTCACCAAATGACCCCAGCAACTCACTCACCAAGATGTCTGCCTGAATCACAAATAGAATGGACAATTCATGATGATACTACCAACAACAATAACAACAACAAACAAACAAACAAGTTGTCATAGATCCATGTTATGATGCTCACCCTTTCAGGCGCCTTCCATTCTCTCATGTCACTTGACACAACTGTGACAGAATCTCCCCACTCCTCAATCTGACGATTTAATAAACTAAAAATAAAGAAGAAAAACATTGATATCAATAAGAAATTAAATCATGTACACACACACTCACACATCCACACCCAATGACCCACACACACACACACACTCACACATCCACACCCAATGACCCACACACACCTACTCATCCACACCCAATGACCCACACACGCACACACCTACTCATCCACACCCAATGACCCACACACGCACACACACACACACACCTACTCATCCACACCCAATGACCCACACACGCACACACACACACACCTACTCATCCACACCCAATGACCCACACACGCACACACACCTACTCATCCACACCCAATGACCCACACACACACACACACACACACCTACTCATCCACACCCAATGACCCACACACACCTACTCATCCACACCCAATGACCCACACACACACACACACACACACTTACTCATCCACACCCAATGACCCACACACACACACACACACTTACTCATCCACACCCAATGCCCCACACATACACACACACTTACTCATCCACACCCAATGCCCCACACATACACTTACTTCCACACCCAATGCCCCACACATACACACACACACTTACTCATCCACACCCAATGACCCACACACACACACACACACACACACTTACTCATCCACACCCAATGACCCACACATACACACACACACACACTTACTCATCCGCACCCAATGACCCACACACACACACACACACACACACTTACTCATCCGCACCCAATGACCCACACACACACACACACACACACACTTACTCATCCACACCCAATGACCCACACACACAGCCACTGAGGCCTAGGTAACGCTAGATGGTCTTAATTAAAAGATGCCACTTATCGAGACAATAGTCAAACCTGTAAAGTGCTCACTTGTACTCTGAGATGACCTTCTTAAAAGAAGAAATTGGTTAGCTAACTGATAAATTCTGAGGAAATTTTCATAACACTTCAAATTGAGCTGTTTCTATACTGACAAAGTAAATAAGCGGCGGAAGTGAATCTGAATACACAGTCCTGCCTGATTGGCAATGCACGAGCTCTATATTAATGTCCATTATCTTTGTACCTACGTACGTGACTACGGCACCGGGGTTCTTTTCCACGGCAAAAACTTTCACCTGTCGCTCTGCTCGACTAGAGGCCTTCAGACTGGCATCTACCAGTGGACCACGCCCAGCACCTACCACCATCACCACACTACACACACACACACATTAGTAGCAAGTGAAGCAGATATATCTATTAGATTAAGGTCTTTCATGGAGGGATACAACAACATGCAGTGGCCTCTGCCTTCAGGGCTGGGTTTCTCTATGCAGCGTCCCTCCTAATGTGTTCTGAGGAAAGTTCGCTGTGCTACAAATTCGTGAGGCTATGCACTTCAACAGTTGCTATGTTCTAAATTAGTAGGCACTGCACAGCCATCGTGAACTACCACATTTACGATCCCTCAGGCCCTAAGTGTAGTGCTGCAGTCGGGACACTACAGCCTAGAGCCTTTGAGACTCTAAGAACGGCAGTTTCCTACCAGGCCACATTAATATTCATATCTAGTAATTACAAAAAACGTCTCGTTGCTCTGCAAAACCATCCACTGTGAGGATAGGTCGAGACAGTTTACAATCTTAGAAAATGCAATCACACATACTGGGGCAATATGAGATGGTGTGTTCATTAAGTCAAAGCACACATCCTTTTTTTTTTTTGTTGTTGTTGTTGGCCAATCAAGTTAGTGCGCGACTATATACATCAGCTAAGAGTTCAGTCAGTCCAGTTGGTGCAAGTATTGTGTGTTAAGTATGTTCCTATATATATGTATTGACTTTAAGATAAAACTCGAGGTTGCTCACACTGATAAATCAGACTATCTGACCGGCATGCTCTTTGACACCTACCAGGGATTCATACAGGATTATTTGCTAGAGAAGGAGAGAGGGGAAATTTTGTAGAGTCACAAAAAACAGTTTATTTACTTTGAGACTACGAAACAGATTTCAGATGAAAATTTGACAAGCTATACTAGTGATGTGCCTAAGCACAAATGGCGAGCGAGCCTAAAATTACACCGTTGTTAAATGATTGATTTTAATTTCTAACACTCAAGCTACTAAAAAAAATGTCCAGTTTTTAAACTACATATACATGGTAAAGGTGTTTCAATGCCACTCCCAGCAACTGTTTGAATTGAAAAAAAAAAAAAATAATAAAAAAAAAAATAAATGAACAAATAAAGCAACAAAAAACAAGTAATGGTATTTAAATGTTTTGTTCTTTTTCTAAGTAGTAGTTGTATCGCACAATACTATTCACACAACTAAACATACCTACACGAGACTTACCTTCGTGGTTAGTCTAGTGAACAATGAATTTGCAAGTAAATACTGTTGCGTAGTGCTATAACTACGACAAATGGCGTATTAACTTACCACGGCCACTAACTCGAATAGAAACGGAACTCTGGTAAGTGTTTGATTTTAACTGCACCGGCAAAAGAATTCAAACCGGTAAACAATTCAATTTCTAGGATGATACGGGTAATGGTCGATAAACCAGAGGATTCCGTTTAGTGAGGTTTGGGACTGGGTCGAACACCCGAGCTAACAAAAAAATATGAGAGGGTCAAAGTACAAATGACATATGTACACCCCCACATATATATAAACAAATATCCCTGATTCTCAATTTGACACCACTGTATAGTGTCTTGCTCGCTAATAATAATTAGACATTACCACCAAGAGAACTACCATTTTTAGGGTCTTGGAGGACTAACGCTTTTACATCCTGAGCGCAGCAAGGGCCCTATTTAGGGCCTGAGGGACCCTAAAACAGTAGTTCACGATGGCTGCACAGTGCCTAACTAATTTAGAATGTAGTGACTGCTCTTAACAACGCAGTAGAATGGACTCTAAGCACAATTGTAGGGACACTAATTGACCCTGCCCTCAAAGCTGGGAGACTAAGTTTATAGTGTCCCTCTCTGGAGGAGGGGGGGGGGGGGGGGGGGAACTGAACCGAGGGGGGGAAAATCCCAGGACTCCCATAGTCTGTATGAAACCCCGCCTACTGTACATATGTACACCTGCCTTTTTATGAAGAAAAAACAAAACAAAAATAAAACTAAATAAATTTATATACTTGTAAAACTACAGATTCATAAACAACATCATTGCAACTTAGATGTCCCCTTCTCAACACCCCACACAATTTTTGAAAGCTAACCAGCAGAAGTTGAATTCTGTGAGTAAGTGAGATTATGGAGTCATGCATGTGACAAAACCCCAGGATCACTGTGAACTATATACACTCATATAGTCATGTGCATCACAGTAGTGTATGTTAAAATGGGTGTGGCTAAGTATAGCAGTGGCTCCTATCCCTAGCGAAAAATTCTGTATGACATCCTGAGGATAATACAGTTTAGACTGAAACATTAGTAAAAATTGTTATCAATAACTCTTGACTTGCTGCTTGCAGGATGCACATAAGTTGACAGAGCAAGGATTACAGAGTGCAGAGTGCATAACTTCCTTCAACCCTTCAACCGGAGAAAAGAGAGAACAATAACGCAACAATGGTATGAAGTGACCGATCGTGAATATCATTAAAATTATTGCAGCAAAATTGACGCCTATAGGATGCGTAAACGTCACATGATTCAATTACGCTGCTCTCATAGAACTCAATGTCGATGGTCTCAAACAATAGCTGACACAAATCCATATATTGTAGTTTCTAAATATGATGATCTGTACCACAGATCAGCATGTGAAAGCGGACGGTGAAATGACTTAAACAAAACCAAACTTGTCTGTTCACTCAACATTTTCTTCTTCTGTCCCAACTATGCATATTGTTTGGGGGAAAAAATAAAAAAATAAAAAAATAATAATAATAACAGAATGATAACTTCCTACTCTGTCTTTCTGGGTAAGCTCTACAGTTATTGTAAACTACATGCACATATAGGGAAAAGAAAAGTTTCTTCTGTGCCTGATCAAACTTAAGTACATGCATACAATGCACAGCACATGTATGTATATGTTACATGTGCTAAAAACATGTTATAAAAACAACCTCCTTTTCCCATTTGTAACAAAATGAGTAAACGAATTTCAACTGCAATTGCAACTCAATTCTGCAACACCTACGTATGTAGATTGGAGTTTTAAAATTTTCTACTGCCCAACCACCTTAGACAAACTGTAGAAACCCTGTCAAGGCAACTGCTACTTCCTTACTGAAATGCCAACAGCACGTACACTGTCACAACTCACCACACACGGGAATCCGCCTCACTCTCTGGAACCCTGTCTTCCATAGCCTTGGCAATAGCCTTGTAATAGCAACACACACAAGAAACAGTATGAATTGACAGACTTCAAATAAATATATCAAACAACACACAAAGACACCAAGCAAAGAACACGTGTAGTAATGGAGGAAAAGAAACATGAAAGGGGAAGTGCTATACTAACGTTTCTAGGACATTTTTTTTTGTTAATATAATCAACTGAAAGTGACCAATATATGGTAATTGGTAATGGTGCCCTTCCAAGCCGTAAGATTGACAAGTAGCAAGTATATACCATACCTGGTTCAATTAGGACGAAGAAAAAAAGAAAAAAGTAACAACTTGAATACGCCCATAGGGGGACCAGGTTCCTTGACAGTGTTAGTGGATCAAATCAGAGAAAATAAGACTATATTTCCTGGCAGCAACAGAGCTAACAGGGATGCTTACACAAATAAGAAATTTAGCACTTAGTGCTACATCATTGGGAGTAATGATATTTTCTCATTGTAATTGGGTGATTCCATGTCAAATCAACCAGTGAAAAAAAAAAAAAAAAAAAAAAAAAAAAATTCATTGCCTTGTCACAGATTGGTCTATTTTGTGAGCAATGATAGTATTATTTTTTTTTGTCAATCCAAATCTGCTCTCAAGTCATAGGATTTAAAAAATTCGTGCTCGTTGCCCTAATAAGATGTGTCACGCCCCTTTTTAAAACTTTCCATCTTAATATCTCATGAACTACACATGGGAAAAATCTGAAAATTTGTACACTGGTAATATCAATGGTGTAGATTATTATTAATTACAATCTTGTACTTGGCTCTAATGAATTCAAAATGAACTTAAAAATAAATTTTAAGGGTGTAACCACGTTCACCCCCCCACAACAACTACTTCTGTCAACTCCCATCAGCCTACAATTTTTATATGTTATTCAAACATATTTAATCTCTAAAATATCAAATAATCAGAGGTGTGTTTTAAGCTATTCCGGAGAAATCACATATGATAATGTGTAAAGGTAAGAGGCATGTGCAGAAACGGAATTTACTGGTAAATTTGAGGGAGTTGTAATTAGAGTTTAAAAAGAGGTTACCACTAGAACTCAGACAGTAAAAAATGTAAGCCCACTAGAGCCTAACATCTAGTAAACATTGCTACTGGCGATGGCCAAACTTGCAATTCTCTGAGGAAAAAAAAAAAAAAAAAAAAAAGAAAATGAAAAAAAAAAAAAATAAAAAAAAAAAAAAAAAAAAAAAAAAAAAAAAAAAAAAAAAAAAAAATAATAATAATAATAAAAAATAAAATAAAATAATAATAATAATAACAATAATAATTGTATGGCTTCAATTTTTCATCCTCCCAATACGCAACTGGAGAAAAACGCATTTTGTATTGGAGTTCTTTTATGTAAGTATTGTATTGGTAATTCAGAATACTCCATTCCACCTACGCTAGATAAATATGTAGTTCTTTATGTCTCTAGAATAGTTTGCTTTAGTTTCAGTCATGCTCACACCAAACGAGCTTAATTTAGTCGTCATCTCGGGCTTCCAATGACAGGAAGGTGCAACTAATTGGAAGCGTCCCTCTCGTAGCCTCAGCCAATAACCCGATTTGAATTTGTACCATTATGAAGCTAAACTGTAGTTTGAATCTTGTGGGACTAGCAATCATAAATGACTGAAGTAAAATTGATAGTTTTACATATCTGAAATTTATTGTTTTTTTTTTTTTTAATTAATATTTTTTTTTTCTGGCCTAATGTCTCATCAGTGGTAATTCAATGGAACTCAACACAGAGTTTAATCACCATAATTACCCAACATAAACTAGTAAGAAATTTTCTCAGCTAATTTTGTGTAGTGTAGTGAAAAACAACAACAAAATACAAAAACAACAACAAAAAACAAAAACACAAACGTCTTAGTAAAGAGTACATTCAACACTTCATTCTGCACAGCTTGCACAAATATTTAATACTTAGTATGATTACACAAACCTACTAAATCCACCCGGTCACACCACCACTCAACCAGCATGGTATATACACACTAAGACCACATTAACCATCCTTTACCAGACTAATCTCCTACAGCTATTCTCTACATGCACATTGATTACATGTACACACATACCAACTCATACTGCAGGTACTTGAAAGGATCCTTCTCAAATATGTCGTATGTCTGAGAGTCCAGATTGTCCATTAAAGGCTGCACAAAAATTTTAATCGATGAAAAATTACAATGCACTCGTAAGGTAAAAGGTCATCAATTTCATATGCTTGCATGAGACAGTGTTTGTGGCATAATTACCTAAACAACTTGACTTTTACGATGTTTGTATCATGTCCAATTATTGCTGGCAGGTCTTCAAACAAAATGTGGAACTAGTTAGACCTTAGAGCAGCCATGTGCTTGTCGAAACTTTCCTTATAGACACTTATTATTATTATTTTTTTTAAAGAAACAAGCAGCAAGTAGTGGTTAATATGATTTTGACGACCCTTTACCAAATCCAATCAACCGCCTTGGCCTTGTTGTTGCAGCCCAATGCTTGTTGTTGTCAGGAGCCACTGATAACTCAGAACCCTTTTCTTGATACTTGTTGAGTAATTTGAGGCAAGAATATAATTCTGAGCTTTGATAGCTAAATTTTCACGGCTGTATAAATTCACTTCAAGAGTAACTACATGTAGAGCTATTTTAGTGATGCAGAAGCTACCATTACTCTGGGAAATTGAGGTAGAGAGTATGTCATGTTGCAGTAGTTTGCTCGAATATATATTGTTAGGCTACAGTATATATTTGTACCTTTAAAAATGAAATTATGCAGAGTACATCACTGCAGTATTATATATAGCATTAAATTCAGGTATATGAATGTAGCCCCTTTGTGTACAAGTGGTTTCGTAATCTCATGCAACAAATAGCATTTTTAAAACTTAGTTGCTGCTTCAATTACAACTCCATGTTCGCTCACCATCAGTGTCCTAGCACACCACTATGTAGTAGACATAGTAACAATAATGCACACCACTATAATATAGTAGACATAATAACAATAATGCACACCACTATATAGTAGACATAATAACAATAATGCACAACACTAATTATAGCAGACATAATAACAATAATGCACAACACTAATTATAGTAGACATAATAACAATAATGCACACCACTATGTAGTAGACATAATAACAATAATGTATTGCCGACTCACTTGTAATGGACTCTGCAGGTAGTCCTCGTAACCTTTAGAGAAGACTTCTATGTCTGACGCCACTGGCTGGTTCTACAAATTACATAGAGACAACTATTTCGTAATCTTCTTGCAAGTCACAAGAATTGCAGTGTTCTTGCTACACCACTATTACAGGGTTTCATACAGAGGTAGTGCGCCCTGAAATCCCCCCCCCCCCCCCCCGCCCCCCCCCCCACCCACCCCCAACCAAACCCACCACCCCCCCCACCACCTATCTTATTATATTAATTTTTATTT
>WLWI01002802.1_pt1 | contig 15053 bp, 10 predicted proteins | sample 6701501 | NCBI WGS metagenome assembly WLWI01 (sample SAMN12718690, study PRJNA515312) | sponge metagenome | isolation source: marine sponge | host: Mycale hentscheli | place: New Zealand: South Island, Marlborough, Capsize Point | collected 2014-11-01
TGTCATACAGTAAATTGATATCTTTACATAATGCTGAACATGTGTTTGGATTGACTACTTCCCAAGGAAAGAAAGTAACTCACAAATACATTTAAATTAGCAGTTGAAATCACACACACACACACACACACACACACACACACACACAATGTTCATCTTATGTCTCACATGTAAAGCTTATTATAATAACTAGTGGTGCTTGAGCATAAATGTGAGCCTCCCTATATATTATGAGATTTGCCTATTAGTGTATGTTGGAGTTACACCCGACTAAACAACGGCCCAAAGAAAAGTGGAGAAGTCACACTCTTAACATTTCTCAAGAAAATCCTGAGGATCCCAAATAGAAAATGGAAACTATGTACTCTAATTACTTTGTGTGCTATTCTTTGTCCAAGCAGTAGTTGTAACACGCCACACACTGGTCCACTGGACACACCAACACAAGACTTATGTTCATGGCTAGACTATTAGATAATGGATTTTCAAGTAAGAACAACACGTTGCTAGGGCGTATAACTATGACAAATACCGCATTATTTACCACCACCACTAATTCAAATAGAAAATCGAACTTCGGTACGTTGTATCATTTATAACTGCACCCGCAAAAGAATTCAAAGCAGTAAACACTTCAATTTCCTTGGATAATAGAGAGATAATCCCAGAGGATTCTGTTGAGTGAAGTTGGCATGGGTCAACCACCAGATAACACAAAAATGCCAGGGTCAAAGTTCAGAAATGACATATGTACATATGCAAGACTTACGTATGTCATTTCTGTACTTTGACCCCGCAAGTCCAAACATACATGTATTATATAAACAAATATCCCCAATTTTCAATTGTGTTACCACTGATAGTCTCATTTGCTTCACTTGCTCCAAATAACAATAGTTTTATTATTATTACTGTAATGTACATATTTATCATTACAATTATTACTAACATGGTATGACTATCACATGATATTATAATTCCAAATATGTATGTGACACTCACGGCTTCACTATCCAACCACTAATTCCCTTGTCTAAACAACATGGTATACATTAGTGTCACTACACTCACTGCAACTCTCTCGATGCAGCCTCTGAATCTTATTTACATCCTAAATACTAGAACACCAAATACAACTGCTACAATAACAAGTTCTCAACTGATCAAGACCTATCAACCTTATTGGTGGTAATAAAGTGAAGCACTATGTACATATCTCGGCAGAAACTCTGTCAGAGTTGTGGGGAAGGGAGGGGATTTTTTCCTCTAAACAACCCCCCCCCCCCCCCCCCCCCCCCCCCCCCCAAAAATTTTTTTTTTTTTTTTTTCTCTCCCCCCCTCCCCCCCCCCCCCCCCCCCCCCCCCCACAACTGTATGCAGTGTGTTTTGAGAAGCAAAACAATTTATACATAACAACCTGTTATTACATACTGTAAGTACTGATACAATTAACACAGACTAGGTATGTATTAGTAGCTGAAGAATTCATTTAAAAAATAGAATGAAATAATTTGTAAATATTAGAGGAATAAAGAATGGTGCTTCATCGAGTTCTTCCTAACCTGCTGTCAGAGCTAACATTAGATGAGCTAGCAGTCCTTGCATTCTTAAAACTTTGTCTTCAACTATGGAATAAATCCTTATCCTCCAGAGACCATACTTCTAACCGAGTCTCTCTGACTAGTATTTCACTCTATGTATATACATCTGCATACCAGAAATGCTTGAGTTAGCAGAGGGGAAGACTACTAGTGATTTCAAATAACTCTCGCAAGATGTCTGAAAGTCATAACATGTCTATGGATGCAAGCATTTACACAAGTTGAATTAAATGTGGATTTTTTACATTACACAGGGCGACACTTCAAGAGTTCCAAAGCAGTAAATAAGTTTGAAAAAACAACAACAACAACAACAAAGATTAAAACACTTTATCTCATACTATGCATACTTTATGAAAAATCACTGCATGTCAAGTGTGCTTTGTGTGTGTGTGTGTCTGTGTTTTCGGGTGCCCACACAACTTGCTGTGAGGAAAGGTCTGTTCTCCTGCGAGTTCCTAGCCCGGCTCCAGCATATACATACAATAGTTGGAGGAAATTTCGGAGTACCCAAGTCTACTGTTGCTGATATCTGGAAAGATAGACAAAATATACATGTGCTATCTCTTCATTAAGTGAATCACCAGCATTTTCAAACAAAAAAAAAAGTGTGTTATTCGTTCACCTAAGTTTGATATAGTGGATGAAGCATGCTGGAGTTGGTTATGTCAGCAGAGATCAAAAGGCGCTCCAGTTTCTGGAGTTCTTTTACAAGAAAAAGCTACTGTAGATGTTTTTTCTTTTTCTAAACTCTATCCAGATCATGATCCTGAATCTTTTAAGGGCAGTACTGTGTGGCTTACAAGATTCAATTAGCGGCATGGTATTAAGAATGTCCAGTTGAGAGGAGAGATTTTATCATCAGATATGAAAGCTGTGGAGCCTTTTATAAAACTACTAAAGCAAGTCATTCAGAGGATATTCTCAGGATCAGATATTTACGTATTGCCGACGAAACTGGTTTATGGTGGTGAATGACTCATTCCTGCTCTTTAAATGGTTCAGGTACAGCAAAGGCTGCAAATTAAAAAACAACAACAAAAACCTAAGGAGCGGGTCACACTTATGGGCTGTTCAGATGCCTCGGGAATTTTTAGACTGCCTCTTGTTTTTATTAACAAAAGTAAACAGCCACGGTGCTTCAAAAACATGGACAGTTTGCCAGTGAAATGTTATGCTTCCAAGCCAAATCATGGATGGATTGTAACATTTTAAGTGATTGGTTCCCTCACCACTTTATGCCCTCAGTTAAAAAAGTGTGCAGTGAGCGTGGCATCAAAAAGAAAGCACTTTTGCTCTTGGACAATGCTCCATCACACCCATCATCTGATACTTTATGTCAGATGATGGCATGATTTAGGTAACGTTCCTGCCACCAGATACCACTGCTGTCGTGCAGCCCATGGGTCAAGGTGTCCTTGCTCCTTGCAAGTGTCGGCACAAGAGAAATCTATTGCCTCATATTATTTTGGAGAATGAGTCAGAAAAGAAGTCTGTTCCTGAGATCCTCAAAGCCTGTAACATGAAGGAGGTTGTGTATTGGATAGTCTCGGCATTGGAAGAAGCTGACCCTGACAATCTTCGTAAGGCTTGGAATAAGGGACTTCTGACTGCAATTCTACTTATTAAGATGGTGAAGCCAGTGATTTATTTTTAACAGATTTGGTCCAATCTGCATTTGATGTGGCAACTTGTAATGTTGCTACAGAATGGATAGAGGCAGATGTAGATGAACCTGGACATAAAGCTTTAAATGATAATAGGACTGTTGCAAACAAAGTGGATGATGTTAGAAGATAGTTCAGATGAAGAAGATCTTGCTGATGAGCCATAGTCAATCCTAGTGAGACATTGGATGCTTCGGAGGTCATGGCTTGAACAGAGAAATGCAGATCCAAGTTATCTACTTATAGTGAAGAAATGGTGTGATGAAGCAGCTAGAATTAGAGCAGACAACATGAAACAAAACAATTTATTTTCCTATTTTTAAGCGTCAAAGTGATTAATGAATACTTGTACTTATTATTGGTTTTTTCAGTAGTCCTGGTTTTGAAATGTAATTGTATTCTAATTAGCTAAAACAGGGAGGTGTGGTTTTGCCTGAGTAACGGGCATTTCTGAGATTGGAGCACCTGCGGGTCCCAAGGTGCCCGGATAAGAGAGGATTGAGTGGCCATACATACGACATATTTATGAAGATAAGAAATTGGCAAAAAATCCTTTTCTTATTTAGTAAATCCATGTACATGGAGCCACGGTATTTTGTCCCCTTACCTAAAAGATAAGACGAATGCTCCTTCCACAGTTCTGCTACTCCTCACGATGTACGCCCCCGGACTACACGACAATATGGCAAAACAGAATTGTAAATAAGAACATTAAATGTAGAATAATTAGATCAAGTGCAGTGATAACAGTTCAAATAAAAGAAATACAGTAAAGATAAAATAATGTATGAGATTACACCTACACATACACTGCGTCTACACATGCGCCATTACAATCCTAAATTGAACTACTATGTATGAATTCATTACAGATGACTTTCAATATTACATATTTCACATAGAGTAGTCATTGTGCATTGTACTGTGTGTATATGTGCACAGATCACAATGGAGGTGAGGAAGTGTGCTTGGTGAAGTACATTCGGTAAAGTATGGCAACAAACTTGCCTCATATTCTCCAGTAGATTGTCACAGAATTCTCTGTCCAGACCAGAATACACAGGCTAGTAGTAACAACAACAAAACATGGACACAAGAAAAAAGAATATGCATTTTTACAAGCACTTGTTAATTTATATGAGCTTAACTTGAGGTACATTGCCAAAATATACTTCACCAAGACAAAAGTATATATAGCAATTCTCACTGATGTATAGCTCATCCTGGTCCAAGCCGGGTCAGGAAGAATTCAAATGATCCAATGAAACACAACTAACTGCTCAACACATTGTTGGTACACTCTGTACATGCATACTAACATACTATAACAACCACATCACAACTTAGTATACATACATGCATCCAGACCTTGGTGCAATGCCACCCTTTACCAAAGCCTAACTAACCCATATGATTTACCAGAACACTGCAGGGAATCCCTTCTCTTAGCTCTCTCTTGAGTGCGTTGAAGTATTTCTCTGCATAAGACTGGAACAAGAAGGAGTTTGCTCCCTCCACTACTCGAGTGAGTTCCTTCAGAGCGGCATAGACTGACTCCACCTTACCTTGCAACAACTCCCTGTTCAGTAGGTCCAGGTTCAGCCACACTTTACCGAGTGAGATACATAAATAATAATAAAATTATAATACTTATAGTACAAAATGAGGTCGATTTCAAAGAAGAAGATGATGATGATGATGATGATGGATAGTAATAATATAATTCAGTCATTCTCAGCTGATAACAATAGCAATCTAACAGCCAATATATTGTTAATTATCAGGTAAGTTTTAATTAACAATAATATTGGCCAAGAAAATTTGCTATTAGTAATAATATAAAAGAGGGAACAGCAAGCTAAGAGTTGAGTCTGTGCTGCCCACCATTCAGATCCCATTCCCACATACTTTTATTATTATTGTTATTAATTAATTTAACTGTATGTAATTAGCTTGTATTAAAGCATGTTATTTATAAATACTAATAATAATAGAATTTGGCCCACAAGCACAAACGTCTCTGAGCAAATATTTAATTCTGAATACATTTGATCAAGTCACAACATAATGCTACTTAACCACCCTTGACCTTTGAACTCACTGGATTCGTTCCTCATATTGAGTCTGGTAGGCTTGCACGAATATAAAGTGACGGAAATATCCTTATTAGGGCACGACATTGTCGTTAGTGCCACACCCACTGTAGGACTGTTTTGATCCTCCTGTAATTTCTGCATTTAGAAATTACAAAACGTGAAAAAATAAAACCTTGAAACAATAATGAAAAAAATATTAAAATAAAAATGTCTGCCCTGTACACAGTGACGGACACCCTAGAGTGCTGGACTCCCATTTTCCAAAAGTTCCACATCTCTGACAGCCTACTGTATTTAACTGCAAACTAGTACAGTATTTCCTCGATTATCCAGACACCTTCGGTCAGTTAATCTAGTGTGGTGTCTGAATACGGTGAAATTGTCTGGATACGTGAATAATGATATTCATTATCAAATTAATTATATTCATTAAAATTCTTCAAAAAAGTATGTATGCATAAAATTAGGTTTTTGTGTGTCTATAACTAAGTAAAGTAGTTTGTTTGTATGTTAATACTCTCTTTTTGGCGGCTAGTTCCCTAGTGAGATCAAAACACTGGTGTTGTGAGGAGTAGCCTCAGGTTGATGCTGTAATCATGTCAGACATTAGTACCTAATAGGGAGTACTGTACCAGCGGCCACGTAGCTGCAGGCACAAATTACATGGTGTGGGTGGGCCTTATTTTACAAGGGAAAGGGGGGGGGGGGGAGGTTGGTGGTGTCGAGGGTCCGGATAATACTGGATAATCGAGGAAAGACTGTAGTTCACTAATTGTGCGAGTGAGGGAAAGTGACAGAAGCAAACAAAGCACTTACATGTGTACAAGCGAATTTTTAAAGGTAAAATTGAATTATACGTTTGGTAAGATAATGGACCTCATTCCAACTATCTTATAGTCATGACTTCAGTTCTGCGACACAATGTAAGTACATATTATACGTACATTATTAACAGTTAATAGGAAATTTTTTCTCTTTTTAACAACCAATATTTTTAATTATAACTTGGGTTAAGTTATAATTTAAATTAGTGGCTGTTAAAAAGAGAAAAAAATGTCCTATTATTATAATTATTTCAGCCGAGAATGACTGAATTATGTATTAATAGTTGCATAGTATCACGTAACATAGCATAGCAATCAAAGAGAGTGACAAAGAAAGGCAACAACTACAAATTGAATATCCTGTAGAATGCAAACTGGAGTACTATTACACTACTTGTGGTATATCAGAATTGGTAAAGGAACGCAGATAATTTTATGGCCATAATCAAAGCCATGGAATCACAGTTTATCAGTTTGGTAAAGTATTATGAACATAGGATAAAACTAATAATATTAATAATAATAGCTCACACTTTTTAGCTTCTAATAATTCTTAGTTATAATAGTACGGCGCGTAAATTGCCCATTAAAAAATGTATGGGAAAAATTGATGTTTAATTGAAATTGCGCGTAATAGCATGGTAACTAAGTGACAGGTACAGAAGTGCGCACGCGTGCAGTGTTAGCCTCGAAAACGTACAGTTCGAGTAGTTTCTAGTTGGAGACTATGTCATTCTTTACCACAGAAGCTCTACCCGTATTAGACGGAATTTTTTCAACAGATTAGGAGGAGACGTACATACGTTGAAAACGAAGTTCCAGCGGAAGCTAACTGAAATAAGGAGATAGTGAGTAAACAATACAGTGTAGCTACAATTGCAAATGACTATTTAAAAAGCTGGCCTACTATTAGCAAGTGATAGCACGGGTAACCTGTGCTATTCGGGATTAATAGCACGAGTAACGTGATTGAAATAGTACGAGGCGAAGCCGAGTGTTATTTCAATTTGTAGCTTTATTATATCGTTCACTCACTATCTCCATATTTCAGGATTAGCTTCCGCTGGAACTTCGTTTTCAACGTGTGGCTCCTCCTGATCCGTTGAAAAACATTCTGTCTAATATGAGCTTCTGTGGTAAAGAATGACATCGTTTCCAACTAAAAACTACTCGAACTGTACGTTTCCAAGGTTAACACTGCACGCGTGTGCACTTACCTGTACTTAGCTACCGAGGTATTTCACTTAGTTTCCACTTAGTTACTGAGGTATTTCAATTAGTTACGCGCTATTTCACTTTCCCCGTGCGATTTCAATTGAACAGTGATTTTCCCATACATTTTTGAATGGGCAACTTATACGCGACCCGTACTATTAGGGATCAATAGCACTCGTAAAGCAATCGAAATAGCATTCGGATTCGCCTCGTGCTATTTCAATCACGTTACTCGCACTTTTAATCCCGAATAGCACGGTTACCCGTGCTATTACTCATACAAATAACAACGTGTGTGTGCCTACCTTTCTTGTGACGTAGGTAGGGTCATCAAATAGTTTATTTGCTTCTTCAGCGTTGCTTATGACGACCAATGAAGAACTGAGGGAGTCGTCTTCAAAGGAGTCACACAAACCCATGGACTGATATTGTAGCTATAAATAGAAACATACAGTAACTATAAATAGAAACTAACACATATGTATGTATATTCACTAACCCAGACTGACATTGTAATTACTTATAGCAAGTACCCCGCCACATAGTGGCGTTTGATGCAAGTAAGAATGCAGTAGCATAAGTTATTTGTATTCATTGTATCATTCTCTACCATTGGTTAACGTTACAGAAGTTTCCCTCTCCTGCTCTCTTTTTTTCTGAACAATCTCAGCTTTTCTTATCCCCCACCTTTCCTTTCTTCCAGCTTTTTCTACATACCTCTCTTGCTTCTGAATCTCTCTGTCCTATTATCATGATAGTGGACTTGAGCTTTTCGAAACTGTTGCCTCCTTTTTGTACATTCACCTTCCTCTTTGAAACAGAAGCCGTCTCTACTGTCAATCCCACTGGAGAATTTTAGTTACAATTAACTAATATCGCACCTTTTTCCCTTCTCTTCCGTTCTCTTTTAAACCTGCACTGCCTTACTTCGCCGATTCCAACAGCTTTTTATAGTTAATCGCCTTTTGCCTTCTCTTTCGTACGTTTGCCTTTTCTTACTTTCGCCTTCCTTTTGAAACATACGCTGCCTTCCCTCGTCTACTATTACACCCGCTTTTTAGTTACAATTAATCACTTTCTACTGAATGTGACGACGTTTTACCAAACTGCTTGAGCTCATGAATTATTCATGAATACACACCCCGTCGGTTGTCGTCGTTACTGACACACAAGTGTATTATTATATAGATATATTTAGACTGTGTGCTTTAGTAGCAGTAACTCACATTGAGCCTGCAATAACATGTACACACAAGGTTTAGAACTCAAACTCTACAACAATGTACAGATACTATGTATGCCCCAATTATGTAATTACTGACGTCATGGCAACAGTGTACACAATAATCATTTTTGCCTCAGTTGTTATTGTTACTGTTGGCAGTTTTTTTGTTCTTTTAATTAAACATCCTCCAAAGTAAATAAGAAAAGGAAAAAAAAAGAAGCTAAATGCAGGAAAGTTCTGTTGATTAGCTGTTTAATTTTGGACTACACGCGTCAAGTAAACTTTTAATTTTTTACTTGACGCGTGTAGTCCAAAATTAAACAGCTAATCAACAGAATTACCTAACCACGTCACTATATGACTCTCAAGAACGACATTGCAGGAAAGTTGTTAGTGGGAAGAGGTTAACTATGTAACACATTGTACAGGGAATTTAGCACCACGGTTAAGTCAAATAGGAAGAATTTAACAAATAAAATTGGAAATTCAAGTCATTAAAACCTTAATTATGACTCTAACTTGCTTTTTTTCCCCTTCTTATTTTGTTTGGAGGATGTTTAATATTTTATAGGAAAAATCATCAAGTTATGTCTTGTGCTTTTATATACACACAGCTGGTATGAGGTAAAGGAGTGAAAACAGAACATGGTTAGTAGTTTCTTACCACACAAACACACACATCAAATTAAAAAATTCTCTTGCAACCGCTAGCGGTTATGCGCACCTGGCAGAGCCAGGATGCCTGTGCACTAAGCAGGCACTATGAGCCATGCAAGCAAAGCTCCTGGAGCCGGGCTAGGAACTCGCAAGAGAACAGGCCTTTCCTCACAGCAAGTGGTGTGGGCACCCGAAGTCCCACCTGGACCATTGCTGTTTCATGAGAAAAGGCCTTGAAATTGCACCCCAGCAAACGCCAGGTACCCAATCACAGCTGGGTGGACTGGAGGGGCTGGTTGGAGGCAGATGGAAAATCAGATGGAAAATTGCCTGAGTTGGGCTTGAACTAGGGGGACCTCAGGCCCTGAGCCCAGGACACAACCACTATACCACACACACACACACACATGCAACACACAAACACGTATACACAGCCCTCATTCATTGATCCTTCAATAACAATAACCACTGGAGAGGTAATTTGATGAAGACAACAACATGATGTTCTGCTTCCTTATCTTATCATATCTTCTTTTTTTAGAAAAATTAACAAAAAACAGTTACACATGTTGAAGCAACACAGAGCTGGTTCATTTCTTCCCCACACATTACATACAGTACATACATGTACCAATACACACGTGCGTGCACAAGGTAATAGCTCTTTAGCGTTCCACTGTAGGATTTTCAACAAAATCAACAACAACAAAACTCCAATAAACCTTGACTTGATTTGTTCACCTACATTATGTATGTACCTTCATCGTTGTTAAAAAAACAATGTCATGTAATTCAAATACATACCTCCATTCCTGTATCATAGACATTCATACAACTGCTATTCTGATAGAACTACGGTAGTTGAACTAGTGATCCTCAACATACATACACATATAGTACAGTACAGTATTTGTTCACTGCAAACATTCCCTACAACTTATTGTTACTGTATGGACATACAGTACAGATGTACGTGTATGTATGTATGTATGTATGTAGTATGTATATGAATAGCTGAGATAATGGAGGCAATTGAGTTTAGTAAAATCATACTAACACATGAACGTACAGTACGTAAATGATTATTGGTTGTTTTTTTTTTCTAACCTCTTCTTCCACCAGATTTTCCACTAGTCCAAATGCCGGCATTTCACTGTAGTTGATGGTGTTTAAATTCTTCCCAGTCTTTACCAACTCATCCTCTACCAAAATATATACATCCAGAAATTAAAACGTAATGCACAATTTTGTGAACAGGTAAAACAACAACATCATCTGTATACACAGCTAAAATCATACACAGTGTGGCTCCACCCTCCGAGGATGAAGGAGAGAGGAAGACAGAAGAGAATGAGAAAGAACAAGAGATGAAGAGATACAGAACTAAAGAGTTGATTGGACAATATTTTGTGTGTATCTTGTCGTGTCGTTTTTGTCAAGATGTGCTAATATTATGTTTGGACTTGGATGCTGTGTTTGTGTGGGCGGTAAAGACCGACCGGATGTTGTTGTTGTTGTTGTTGTTGTTGTTTGTGGTGGGCATGTGAGGATCCTGGACTTAGGGTCTGTGCATACCAGCATTCCCTCAGTCCATAGTGTGTGTATATACATACGTCATAATTACATTTAGTTAGTCTCGATTCTGGAACGGTCTTTAGCCTGAAGTCTCTATCACGAGGGGCTTTTGGGAGAAGCGTACCTGCAGGATTTGAACAATGCCTGCAGGCTCTGGTGGCAGATTCTACCCGGGGTGATTGGTTGTTCACTCTCCACACCATCGCTAGCTATAGGGAAGTGTGGAACCCCCACACACTCATGTCATGGTTGAAAGTTATACAGTGAACATTATTAGCTGCTTAATTAACAGAGGGGAAAATTAAAGTAAGCAGTATTTGACCACTCTGCAGTGCTTGTTGATATGACCACACCTTACCAGTGGTGTATTGCATTAAAAGCACTTGACCATCTGACCATACTAACCAAATAATCATACATAAAACAACAACAACAACAACAACAACAACAACAACAACATACAGATGCAGACTCACGAGAAAATTTGGCCGCTCCAAACAAGTCATCCACAGCGCGTGACACTTGACCTTTCTTCTTCATCAAATGACTACAGGACAAGGGGAGGGCCACAGAACACAAATATCAGAGAGCACAATAATTCATTGTTAGTAGTGAAGGACAGCCAAAACGTTTAAATTTTTTGAGGGGGGGGATTAAAATTTGCAAACCAATCAAACCTAGCATAGGGGAAGAGCTGATAAAAGTAATGGAGTCAAAGTTACTGGAGAAAGTACCAGGGCTCCAAGAGGACTTAGAAGAACTGAAAAGTTCTGCCGTCTTCAGTGCAATCGCTTTAGACCTTATAAAGTGTTATTAAATTAGATTATGAAATCAGCTAACAGGACAGAAATTTGCATGAAAAAATTGCCATTGAAGGTTTCATAAAATATAAGAACTACACACTGAATTATAAGACATATTCAAACAGGATAATCAATGGATCATATGCTTTAATGTTATTGCGATAGTCTCTTCGTTGTTGTCATTATAATATTGTAACTGATTTAAGCAATCAAATTGGTGATTCTGTGGGGGATTTGCTTGGGGTAGGAAATCCCTGGGTTTTCCCCTGCCCCCTCTATGACTCTATGTTTATAAACTGAGTTATGTAGTATGTGTGTGCATGTTGTGTATGTATGTGTCGTGTGTGTATGTGTCGTGTATGTATGTGTCGTGTGTGTATGTGTCGTGTGTGTATGTGTCGTGTGTGTATGTATGTGTCGTGTATGTATGTGTCGTGTGTGTATGTGTCGTGTGTGTATGTGTCGTGTGTGCATGTTCGTGTGTGTATGTGTCGTGTGTATACGGTGGTAGTTGTGTGCGTGTGTTGTTCCACCATTCTATAGCACATTGCTATGGTAGCAACATGTACATGTAATGTATTTAACAAGAAAATTCAAGTAATTAAAAAACAACAAACACAACAACAATGGGCGTGGCTTACCTAAGGGCGTGGAGGCAGTATATGAGTTTAGGCATATCTTTCTTGTGAAATATGTCAGTCATAACAGGATAGAATACCTAACACACACCCATAAGCAATATCACAGACCATTTACAGTAAGATAAATGGACGTATTTGTATTTAGCAGGTAGACACTACGTAATTAGACTACATACACCCCAAGACTTGCTTTACACATAGTATATGTAACTACTGAGTGTGCATGCTTCTGTAGGTATACATGTAATGTAGTGATAACTTCCCAGAAAAGGAAGGTAACTACACACATGCACAGAAACATACACACGCATACATGTATACACACATCACACACACAGACACACACACACACAAACACACACACCTTGGGCAGACCTAGCTTAGCCAGTGATGTCAGCCAGAAGTTTATGTTGTCAGTATAGCGATAGTCCAACCCACGATCCTAATAAAACAAACACGCACGTAGTCCAGGAAATCTCCAATCAAAGAAACATGTTTACATACATACATACACACACACGTATGTATGTACACACATCTTTATACACACAAAATAGTCTCAAAGTTGTGATACTAGCAATGGTCACGTCATTCTCTGACGTAAATACATTCGTATATAAATTATAAATTGTCACGTGGACCTACAACATTACATGCACCCACGCACGTGCGCACACACACCAATTGAACATTGGGCAAAGGACCTATAAGGCTCATGGTTATGTTCTTTAAGCATAATAGTGATACATACACTCACCTAAGATTATAATTAGTGATGAACCTTGTGTCACTTCCATAAAGTGTGCTAATATATATGTATATATATATATATACACACACATATACATACATATTTATATACGTGTAATATGACAGCAAGCAACTACTGCTAAAATTAGTACTATAGACTGCAATTCTCAAACGGAAGCAGTTCAACAATAGCATTCCTTGTACTTATGTATTTATATTGTGTATTTACATAAAATATACATCATCTGCAGCAGATTCACCAGAGAAAAGAAGTTCAGAATGTCATTGTAAGCTGCAATCACCAAACAAAGGAAGCGTTCATTCCATAGTAATATTTATATTTGTATATGCAGCATGACTGGAACAGTGGGCATCTGTTGGAAACAACTGATGGAGACAGAAAGAAAGATGAATGCTTACAGTGATTCACCGAATGAATCAATGCAGGGGAAATATGTATATGTATGCCAGAAAGACAAACATACCTGCAGATATGGGAAGATGGGGAAAACAACATGCAGGAGAAGAAGAAAACTACAAATACATGCACCTACAATAGGATGTAAACAATGAGTATTTCATGACACATGGTACTGGATGCAATCATAATACTAAAAACTACTGCTTTATGGCCGTATTTCTATGGAATGGAATCCGGAACTTTTTTTTTGGTGCCTACTCAGGAAGCAGACTCCTGGTAGAAGTTAGGTTAGCCACCTCCAGTATGTCAACTGTGACAGTGTACTGGACAGACCAGAGTTCACTGGACTGTATGGACCAGTCATAACTGCAACTAATTTATAAGGGCCAAAAAATAACAGTCTGGCCCATCAGGATGTACATGTGCCCCTCCACCAGACTAACGATGGATACTGTCAAGCTTTGGATGCCTATATTTATACATAACACTTGGTATTGTCCTAAATAAACAGGCAACACTCTTACCTTGTTAGACAATAAAAGTTCAATTCCAGAGATAGAGAAGCACATGGTATACTAAACTCAAATACCAATGTAACTACGACATGTACACATGGTACGTATGTGTGTGATGTATTGAGTCTGGTGGTAAGGAATTACTCTACTTGCTTAAACTGGTTATAGAAAGTGCGCTCTATTGAAGGTGCTGAAATAATAATGAAAAGTGAAAGACTACATGTTTCTGATATAGATGGTGAAGACACATGAAAGCAAAAAGCAAAAAATTAAATTAGAAATGATTATGTGCCGGACAATATGGTAAAGGGTTCTAGTAATGAATTTCATCCAATTACACCCACATCTCCACGAGTATGAACTACATATGACATACTGTATAAGCCAAACCCAATTAAAGTATTCACGATTGGACAGTTTGTCAGCAGCACGTTTATAAACAACACCCGATTCAAAAACTTCCGTTTATCAGAATGAACATATTCATTATTATGATTCCCAGGCCAAGGTTATCATGATGCCTGACTTTAATGAAGGAATTCATAGTGGAATGGAATTGAAATGTATTTCTTGGAATATCAAATTCAAATTCTTGGAGTATCATATTTTGAGGAAAGCACACATTTAGGATTTAAGATTCAGTAAATGTACGTATCAACCAATTTGTAGTAAGTCATATATATTTATATATGTGGTGAAGCCACATACGTATGTACATGTACACAATACCCACGCACTATATACATATACACACACTATACTTGGACTGTACTAATCCAGCCACACACACACACACACACACACACACACACACAAGAATATTAAAAAATTATGGTCAAACTTGGCTATATACTAATCACTATTAGTTCCACAGGCTTCATGATCAAAATGGTTTAATTGACAGGTAGAGATCATCATTGTCATGCTCTCACTCTGTGTCATACAGTAAATTGATATCTTTACATAATGCTGAACATGTGTTTGGATTGACTACTTCCCAAGGAAAGAAAGTAACTCACAAATACATTTAAATTAGCAGTTGAAATCACACACACACACACAC
>WLWI01002803.1_pt1 | contig 15048 bp, 8 predicted proteins | sample 6701501 | NCBI WGS metagenome assembly WLWI01 (sample SAMN12718690, study PRJNA515312) | sponge metagenome | isolation source: marine sponge | host: Mycale hentscheli | place: New Zealand: South Island, Marlborough, Capsize Point | collected 2014-11-01
CCCCCTTTTTTGGCCCCCCCGTTTTGGGGCCCCCCCCCTTTCCGGGCCCCCCCCCCCCCCCCCGCTTGTTGGTTGTCGTCAAGTGCCACTGGTAGCCAGAAAGGCTAAATGATGATACTAAGGAAGCCACCATTACCTGGAAGAAGCTGATGTAAGTACGTAGTTCTATACTTGTTAGCTAAAATTACATGTTTTGTTAGAGCTGTGAGCTTGTTCACCAGTTACTGGTAATTGAGGTAGTCAGAATGGTTTATATTTGATACTACTGAAGTTGTCACTATTCCTAAAATTGAGATGAGAGGTAATTCTGTATACTGTTTACTTTTTTGCATGAAGTAGGCCAAAGTATAATATTATGTAACAATAAATGGGTGTAGAAAGTAATTTTAAAGTGGCCAATTAAGCAGTCACATTTGCCACACCTACAATATTGGTGGGGTTTAGTTGTTTAAATGTACTTAATAAAAAAATTGACACATTAGTAAATAAATGACGTAAAATTGATGAAAGCATGATAAATACTAATCAATCATACTCATTAACTAATTATACCTTGTCAAGGAATATTTTTTTTCAGTTTGACAGAATCTTTCAGAGCATTATCCAAAATAAGGGAGGCAGAACCAGGTGACATCAATAGTAAATAGTTTTATGTAACCTAACATGGCAAGCTCGCTCGCCATTTGTGCTCAAGCACACCACTAGTTTATATATAGGTTTGGACGTACATATGTCATTTTGTACTTTGACCTACTCGTATTTTTGTGTTAGCTCTTTGTTCGACTCCATCCCAAACTTCACTACACGGAATCCTCTTGTTTATCAATCATTACCCATATCATCCAAAAAATTGAATTGTTTACCGCTTTGAATTCTTTTGCGGGTGCAGTTAAAACTAAAAAACCTATGGGAGTTCCTTTTCTATTCAGTTAGTGGCTGTGGTAAGTTAATACACTATTTGTCATTGTTATAAGCCCTACGCAACAGTAGTTACTTGAATATTCATTGTCCACTAGACTAACCGCGAAGGTAAGTCTATCGTAGGTATGTTCAGTTGTGTGAAAGTATTGTGCATTACAACTATTACTAAGAACATCATAAAGAAAAAGTTTAAATAACGTGACTTGTTATTTGTTGCTTTTTTTTTTTTCAATTCAAACAGTTGTGGGGAGTGGTTACTATGGCATTGAATGCTTTTATGATATTGTACGTAATTTAAAAGCTCGACTTTTTTTAGTAGCTTGAGAGTTAAAACATTTGTTTAACAATAGTGTAGTTTTCGGCTCGCTTGACATTTGTGCTCAAGCACACCACTAGTTATATGTGAGGACGTACGTATGACTTAGTTACATGCATGCAATTTCACTTTCCCCATGCAATTTTCATTGAGCAGCAATTTTTCCCATACACTTTTAATGGGCAATTTTTTGCGCAATATAAAAATAGATCACAAAATTAATTTAGTTTTCCAGAAGTCAATTATTAACTCCTTTTTATGAAACTAGCAATGACATCATTATGTAAATCAATATCTAAAAATAATGTTGACAATATCAGTGTTAATTTTTAATTAATAACTACTATCAAAACTTATTGTAACTTATACACCATTTCAAAACAAAGCATGCATTAATTAATATTAAATTAATTTTGAAACAGTTGTTCAAAATTCAATCCTTTAGTTTATCAATCTCTACCTATACATAGGAAATGTAATTGTTTACAACTTTGAATTAGGTGTTCTTTGGCATGATCTGAATGTTGAAATGCTGAAAGTTTAATCTTACAAACTTACTTGAATTTAGTGGCAATGTAAGCTATCTTGGTTATCACGTTGTTTGTCATAGATATAAGCCTTACGCAATGGTGTTACTCTTACCAAAAAATCCATTCAATAGTCTATTCATGAAAATAACACAATGTAAGTCTTGTATTGGTATATCCAGCACATAAGTGTGTGTGTGTGTGTGTGTGTGTGTGAAAATTTTGCAGGGCAAAAACTTGAATTTCCTATAGTCACGTATTTAGGAAATTTCATGGTCAACTTTTTTGGTAGAGGATAGGGTTGAATGTCCTATAGTGCAGGGCATTTTAGTCCTACCCTCTACAGGAAAGGTGATGAAAATATGAAATTTCCTAAATACATGACTGCAGGGAATTTAAGTTTTTTCCCTGACTGCTACTGCTAAGCTAAAGAATAGCAATTAGCTGCTGTCTTTTAGCCTCCCATAGTTTCTCCTGCAGTAAATAAGTGACTCAAAACTATACCATAATGTCTTTAAAAATCTTATTTTTTTAGAAGTCACAAAATGTTTCGATAAGTGGTTATTGAAAACCCTTTACCTTACATAATTTTTTTAATCCACCATTTTTTTAGTAGCTTGATGCTTGTCAGGAGCTACAGGTCCTTTTGATAGTCTGAATGGCTTAAAAGCTGCTATTACTAAGGTAAGGTAGTAATTCCATAATTTGTAAAATAAAATTAATAGTCAGCAAGTACATACTAGGTGAGTGTCTCTCGCATATTTAGCCTTTCTTATGAAGACAGCACTTACGTCTATCATTTCATTGCACTAGCTACATATTTACTTGCACGAGTTACATATGTATTGACATATTGATATTACACCAAGTAAGTTTTTCTTTGGGTCTTTTTCAGCAGTCTCATCACATAATTGCTGATAATAAACTTCTAGTAATAGGGACAGAAATGTTATTAAAATGCTTTATTATACTAGGCTATCCAGGGAATCATCTTGTAGATCAATCCATATAAAAACAATTTTTTTAAAGATTAACTAAGAAAACATTTCACCAAATGTCGTATCATAGCTATAATTAGTAAGCAGTTCATTTTTATACTATGAGATTGTTACTTAATTGTAAATTTTCTAAGTTACATGTTTGTTAGTGTGGGAATGCCCATTCAGGAAATTGTCCAGAACATGAGAACCAGTTACCTGACACCCACTCACAGCAATATCGTGCAAGCCTATTCATCACTTTTACTCATACACTGTTAAAATGAGGAGTTCAGGTAACCCCAAAAGTGGGGTTCCAGTAACTGGGCAAATTAAACTCCCATTGGATGGTCACAGCAACTCTTCTGGGGAGTAAAAAAATTCTATGTGGAGCATAGTCTCATGAAGAAATATATAAATCACTGAAGGTTAGCAATTCTACTGCAAACTAAAGTAAAAAAGAGGGATGTTCTTCATCCCATGCTTAATTAACATCCATCTTCCTTGTGGTACTTATCATTAGCTTCTCTGTTAACTTACATGTTCAAGTGTTCACTTTGTGATATCACAAGTGAACACTGGCTTTATGTTAGGTATAATTTATTTTAAATTTTGCGTTGGGTTTTACTAGACTCATGAATATCATTAAAATATCTTAACTACCATCCATGGAGTTCCACTTACTCCTTTACTGATTTACTCCCACAAATTACTCCCCCAAGGAGTTGCTCTAACTCCTCATTTTTAACAGTGTATGTCACCCCCACATTGTGGCTGGTTATATATATATATATACCTGAGGCTGGCACCAGTGGGGTTTTTTAGTTTGAGTTTGGTGAGTCAGTAAGACTTTGTGAGATTAGTTGAATCTATAAGCTCGATTGTCAATTCCACGGACCAACTCTGGGTCGATCACTCTGGGGACTCTCTGGGACAATCACTCTAGGGACTCTCTGGGGCGAGTACTCTCTATTTTCCTGATAACATAATTATTGACCATCACCTCTTTCTCCTGTAAGTATAAGTTCTTTTTTGCTTCAAATGTGGATTTTTATAACTTACTACACTGTATTCTTCTTCCACTTTTCTACTGACATTTATCGCAAATATCTTCTTGCCATTTGTTTTGGTGGGTGTGTCATATCTGGTTGGCTGGCAGATGTGTATATTGGCAGGTATCGATGCATACAATACAGCAGCAGAATTGCATGGGTAGGGACTATTGCCCTCAATACTTATTACGTGATACAGAACTATCTGTTGCAACCTCCCCACAATGCAGATATTGCTACTGAGATTATTCTGAATGGAGTCTTAGGTGTGGGGCTGGCAGGATTATTGGCTAACAGTATTCAGTTGGGATTAGATCAAATAGTTTATGCTCAACTCAGCTGGTGTGTATGTATGAGTTTTTTAGCTGCTGTAGTGGCGGCAGTTTTTCAAACTGGTTTCTAGAATTGTTTTAGCATTTCTGTTTCATTAATCTCTGTATCTTTTCTAATCACAGTTCTAGTAATTTCAGATATCACTTCCAATCATTATATAATAAAGGAGCCAGTGACGCACAATCCTCTGAAGCTCATCTTCCAAGTGCTCAGATATGCAGTGAAGAACAAGTATCCTCGCATGAGAAGTGCCACAATAAAACAAAATAATGATAGGCCAATCAAAAATAGTAGTTAACCACTTGAGTTCAAGAATTAATAGAATATTGTACAGTATTTAATACTATCTACTTGAACAATACTTTAAAAGACAGGTAACTAAGGTAAAAAAGATGAAGCATAAACATATTATGTGAGTGTGTGTGAATGATTGATTGTAAATGTTCAAGCATAAAAAGTTTCACAGTTTATTTGTTTTAGAGGTCTGGGAGAAGTAATCATTATGTTATATACAAGCCACAATTCAATTTCTTCAGCCCATAAATATTTGTTCAAATTCATACAAAAAATGACTGTTTTGATTCTATTTCATCACAAACCTTTTATTAGCTAATATAAAATTGTTCATGTGACAAAAATCTTTGTCACTGAATCGTTAAAAAAAACGAATAAGCAAACAGCATAGATTGAAAAAGACACCAATTTAGTTATGGTCTTTGCAGATGTCTGCAGATGTTGTTTGGTGTTTGCAGATGAAGAACGAAGATCCTTGTGGCATAGCGAACATTTAATTAAGTCCTCTGAGGTCTGCTCAGATGGCATCCGACAATCACAGGAAATGTTTTCTTTAACTACAAGTTTTTCTGCATTTACATATCTTTTTCGACACTTGCCAAGTTGAGGAAATCTTGTTATTATTCCATTATCTAAACATTGAAGCAAATGCTTCCTCATGATTCTAGTGTTGAAATTAGAATCAACTGGATCAAAGCCATGCAGTATTTCTACTGTATTAGCGATAGCATGTAACCCACAGTCATTGTTATTGGACTGCTGTAAAATATCCATAGCCACAAATTCAAATTTATCTTTTTCTGGCCTCACAAGGGAACAGATCTTCTTCTTCAGATCCAACGTAATTGTATTAAAAAACATGCTGTCATATATAAACACTCTATCGTTTTTTACTTTGCTAGTAAAAGCATTAATATTGGACACAGTTACCCAGTGATTCCCATTAATGTGTAGTATTTGGACATATTTTTTATTATCAGGAACCTTGGTTAAAGACAAATCTGATTTACGAATAGTTGGTTGTAAACCACTAACAGAAAATTGTCTCTTTAGACAATTTTGCACATAATCAATGTTTTCGTTAGTAAGCCATTCACTCTCACTGTTGAGAATAGAGATACATGCTCTTTTTAATGTACGGTTAGAATTGAAGACAGACTTGGGTTGAACTGTGGAGGTAGATTCAGAGGTAGGTAAATCTAGCAGAAATTTCTTTTTCTATAAGTGATAGCAAACAAATACATTAATGGAAGTCATGACAATGTTGATAACTGTTAAAATTATGTGCATATTAATTATCTACTCACTTGTAAATCAAAGGAAGAAATACTGTATCGTAAAACATGATTATGTAAAACAACACAACCTTCATAAATTTACCATTTAAGATACTTAACCCTTTCACTATCAATAGCTCACAACAATGCTCAGTGTTCGATTGTCATTTTTTCGTTTGTAATGTTGTGTTCCCATTTTTTGTATATACATGGCACTGATGACATTACAGAAAAGAAATTAAGAAAGCATTCATACATTATTTATGGTACCTAACATTACTAGTTGTCATAAACTTTCCGTAAAGGATTACAATTATTTTTAATTTACTATAAGAGCATTTACAAGTTTAGACAGTAAATATGACAGTAAAAGCAAAAGGGAGACTTGTTAGGTTTGTATGTATGTTACAACCTAAACATTGCATTTATCTTGGCCTGCGACATTTCACTATACTAAGTAAGAGCTTATTTATTTTCCATATTGTCATAATAACACTAAAAAAAATGATCAAGCTAACTGGAAAGCACAATGAGTACATTTTGGGGGCTATGAAATTCAGAATTATTCCATAAAAAATTCAAAGGTTTTTTTGTATACCCATTAAATGTAAAAAGCTCCTTGTTGAAGCCATCCTATTTTATTGCAATGAACTTTGATTTGTGAGGTTCACCATTGGACATTGCCACTTCTAATCTCAATGACATTAGGTGGCATTTGATTCTAGCAGTGATTTAAATATGACCAAGTATGAGCAGTATGGATGCAACAATGCAGTTGGCATGGAAGCCTATAACAGCTGAGTTGACATGTGTGGTGACGAGGGTGTGTTCTTCTGCATAAAACAAAAAAAACTATACGATAGCTGCCACCAGAGTCAACTCTTTAGGCAGTCCACTTGTGCTCCCGGGTACTCCGCATATCTTGACAGTAAAGTTTAATAAGACAGGGGATGGTGTCAGTTGACTTGCAAAACAGACTGCTCGAGGTACTGACTGACTGACTGTGTGTGTGCATATGAAATAAATACAGAATGAACTGGGCCCACCCAGCTTGCTGACTCATTGCTCATGTGCAGAAACTAATTCTAAAAATAAGTGACATAGAAACTATATTATAAGCTGAGCATGCTCAACAGTTCAGTCACTTGTGCTCTCGATCCCTCTTATGGCTGGGGCGTCTCCACAAGATGCCTTAGGAACAGATGCAGGATAATGTAGGGAATCATGTCTCTTCTGCACATCAATTAAGGCCTTGGGGCAGTGGCAGGAAGTTTGTGCTGTGGATTAGCAGGCTCTGGTGCTCTGGATTTGCCTCTTCAACAATGGGCCTTGGCAGAAAGTTGATAACATTTCTCAAGAAGGAACAGTGTACTCACTATCTAACAATCACTTATCACTGGGCAACCTGGTGGGGTATACCCCACTTCAGCACAATCTCACAGCCAGTAGGAAGCCCAGCAGCTGAACAGCGTTCCAGAGCCAAAGAAAATGTCATTGAATGTTCTCAGCAGTCAGCTCACTAAATAACCGGGTGGGGTAGTGAGCTACTTTTTGCCACCAACTCCACCAATTATCTATACTGTGTAGTTGGAAGGGTACCTGCTCCCATTGAGTGCACCAGAGCCAACCCTGTTAATCATAATACCACCAACAGGCCAAGTTTGCCACAACTTATTCGGGGTCAGCCAAATCTCCTCTAGGCAAGAACAGAATGATATTTACCATGAAGTCTCCAAAATAATAAGGGGAAATAGAGATAATAGTAATAATAACTTGCCTGCACATAGTCAACAGATCTTAATACTCACAGTAATCTCGTCAAAAAATTGGGCTTGCACTCAAACATTTCAACCAACTTTACTCTATTTTTTTATTACAGTAGCCAATTATGACACTTAACTTGCTGGTTATCACGTCAGGTAGAATCACAGCATAGAATAGATATTTACTGGGACCACAAATAATGATACCAGCCAGAGTGTAGCTCTTTTCTCCAGCTACCATCTACTGGCTATATCAAACCTTAAAAGCTTGTTTGGAAAACTAAGTCCAATTAAGACCAGCTTTTGTCATCATCAGTTGCCATGCACATGTGCCATCACCAACAAAATTTTACCCTTTTAACTACAGTGATGTCACCTAGAGAAAAAAAGGGGCTGACACTATAGGCCAAGCATAGATTTACAAGGCAAACAGTATATAATCACCCTAAGCATGACACTGTGACTGTGCCACATTGTCACTGTCATCTAGCCCCAACACTATAATGGTCACACATAATGAACTGGGCTGATTCTGTTAGCCCTTCCTCGCTTGAAATTAACTATATCTACTCTATGTGCCCACACACTGCTGCTATCAAGGCTGCTGACCATTGTCAACACCTTCCTCTAAGGCTGAATTATTACTACACAAATTTATGGGATTTAGTCGAACGAATCCGTGCTGACTTGTGGGGACACTCTTGACAGTTGTTGCTAGCCAAAAAGTGTGTCTGTACCCAGGTTCAGATAATATTGTCACCACTGGTGATACCAAATGCTGTGAGTTAAGCAATTAATCAGCTTTTTCTGATGAATCTAGGTTTTCCTGTTAGCTCAAGGAAACCAAAGCCGACAAAAAGTGAAGTAGATTTTTCTTGCCAACTAATTATGAGTACATACCCATCATGTTGAACAAATTGTGAATCTGCTACATCAGAAGTATAATCAACAATGCCCATTAATTTTATTTTTATAATTTATATGGGGACAATCACAACACACAAACAGTAATCACTTATCAGTGGTAGCAATTGCAGCTAAATCTATACATTTTTCAGTTGCTAAGAGTTTTAAATATCTAAGCTTAGATCATGTAAATGTTTGTATTATCTATTGATTAGTCAGTTCACACTTCCACTTTCATTTTTATTCTTCGTAATCTCATTGGCAGCTTATAAAAGTGCTGACCATGGACAGTAAATAATCATCACCTATTATCTTTATACTGACCTTTATTCAACAATAAACACATCTGAGGAGAAAATAAATTTATTCGCATTGTTGAATGGACCTAACCAAAGAGCCAAGGGTGAAATAATCTAATAAATATGATAGTTTAAGCCTTCAAGCTTTGATACATTCTCTCTGAACACCATTTTTGAAAATTTCATCTAACATATTGTATGAATTGAATCCATACTAATGTAATGTACACTATGCTCCACTCTATACATTAAGCTCATCAAAAAGGAGACATAACATTATTGGTACATACTAGTGATGTGCTTGAGCAAATATAACGAGTGAGCCTAAAACTACACTATTGTTAAACGATTGATTTTAACTTCTAACACTAGAGCTACTAATAAAAAGTCAAGTTTTTTAATTACGTATGTGGAAGTAGCCAAGCAGCCGGAAGCAGCCACTCCCACATGAACTTGTAGAACATTCAAGAGACATTTATATGTGTGTGTCACCAGGACATTGTCGTTATAAGCATGGGTGTTAGGTTAGCTCCACCCGTGGATGGTTTTATATATTACGCCTGACCACGTGTGGAGATTTAGTCAGTTCTGTAGTCATTTCTGTGTGTGTGTGTGTGTGGATAATTATTTGGCCTGACTACTGCCATCCCTTTCGGGGTCTGGGTAGCTAGCTAATCTGTACACTCATCCTTAAGTGCACTGCTGACTCTGGTGGCAGCGACTCTGCTCAACCGTGTCTGCTAACATTCCGTGGCCAAGGTTGGGAGGTCGGCGACAACGTATATATGGTAAAGGGGATCCAATGCCATAGTAACCACTCCCCGAAACGGTTTGAATTAAAAAAAAAAAAGGTCATGTTATTCAAACGTTTCCTTTGTGATATTCTTTAGCTAAGTAGTAGCTGTAATGCACAATACTTTCACACTTAACTGAACATACCTATACAAGGCTTACTTTCATGGTTAGTCTAGTGGGCAATGAATTTTCAAGTAAATACTGTTGCATAGGGCTTATAACTATGACAAATAGCTATTTACTTATCACCACCACTAACTCAAATAGAAATGAAACTCCCTTAAGTTTTTTAGTTTTAACTACACCCGCAAAAGAATTCAAAGTGGTAAAAAATTCAATTTCTAGAATAATATGGGTAATGGTCGATCACCAGAGGATTCTGTTTAGTGAAGTTTGGGACGGGGTCAAACACCCAGCTTACACAAAAATACGAGAGGGTCAAAGTACAAAATGACATTAGTACGTCCAAACATATATAAACAAACAAATATCCCCAATTTTCAATTGTGTTTTACCCCTGTAAGTGTCTCGCTCGCTTCGCTCGCTCATCAATTACATCAAGCTTCTTCACAGATTCTTCAGATCCACATTATTCTTAATTAAAACTTGTATTCTTATATTTCGCCACTTTACAATTTGACACTGTGCATGGTTAAAAATTCTAATGCATAGTTATGCTAGGTTGGCTTTACCAATGACCTTATTCTAGGGAGATCACATGTGTTGGACTATGTAAAGTTTCCATTTGTTTTTAACTGTAAAAAAAAATATCCACCCTAGATATCTTCACAATGATATTTTTAAGTATGTGACCGTGAAATAACTCATGATATTTAAGATATTTCATGTTGTATTGCCAAGCTTATTACCCTTGTAGTTATAGCAACCTGTCAAGTTCTACACTTTCCCACTTTTTACAGCTACCTTCCTCAGTATAGTGTACTCAACCTGGTTAGAGCAGCTGCTAAAATAACAGCTGAGGGTTTGGAGAACCCCTACAGCCAACTTTATGCTGTGTGAGTTAAGGTCCTAGTACAAACTACAGTAGTGAAGATACCTAGGGTAGAATAAACCACTTATTACACTCATCAGAGTGATATGGCAGAATATTTCACTCTCAGGCATTATTTTCACTGGCCTCTAGCTCTTGAAAATAAATTAGCCTGCTCATGTAATATTTCACCATATCACACTCTGATTCATGTAATAAGTACTATATATATAGTGTTTGGGGGCAGCCCTGACACCTCTTCCCTCCCCCAAATGCTGGAGGCTCCAGAAAATGTTGCCAAAAAATATATATATATATATATTTGTATCAGGGTACGTTTGAACTGTCCAATCAGATAGCTCAAGTCGAGGTAAAATACATTTCATACCCACTTCTTAGGAAGTGAATATTTTTACCTAAGGTCTAGTCTTAGAGGGCATTACCAATTCTTGGAAAGGAAGAACACGTAGTCTCCATTTAACTAGAAAAAGATTTTGTATTACATAATTGTCTCTTTAATACACTCTGCTAAAACCTCTCTGTTTGTATTAATTTTAATGAAATGAATAAATATATGCAGACGAGAAATACACCATAGTAATGATTGTAGTGTAAGCTTGTGAGCACAGTATTATTAGAATAATTTGTACACAGTTAATAGTTACAGAAGAGCATCCTTCTATAATTATTGGTGTATTGGAAAATAAATTAGCCTGCTTGAGAAATATTTCGCCATATCACACTCGGACTCATGTAATAAGTACTATTTATTCAACACTAGATATCTTCACAATGTTATCTTTAGGCACGTGGCCCATGAGATAACTCACGTTATCACATGGTGTTATCTCATGACTGTATTGTGCAAGCTCATTACCCTAGTAGTTATAGTAACCCTAGCCTGGCTTACCAGTTTTCAGGGTTTTTACAACTACCTTACCCTAGTGGAGCCTACCCAACCAGGTTAGAGCAGCTGCTAAAATATAAGCTGGGGGTGTGTGGAGCCCCTAGAGAGTTTTATGGCCAATTTACACCAAGAACTACCAACAAACTACTTCAGTGAAGGTATCTAGCATGGAATAAACCATCATAGTGATATGGCTAGATATTTCAGTCTTAAGCTTTATTTTCACTCGCCTCTGGTTCGTGAAAATAAACTAGCCTGCTCATGATATATTTCGCCATATCACACTCTGACTCATGTAATAAGTACTACATATTTTATGCTCGATATTGTCAGAATAGTATTTTAGGTAAGTGACCCATGAGACAGTTCAAGATATCCCATGGGTCATTTAAAACTGGAATTTTACAAACATTAGATATTTTTGAAATGCAAAAATTGCGTTCTGCTAATGAAGATACTTTCCATACTTGACTTCACTTCTTGTACATAATCCTGTTTATTGTCAGTGAATATGTTGATCTTTACCAATTTTTTGTTAGCCACACCAACTGTTATGCCCATTTAATTCAATATTCCTGATGAGTCCTGCATTGTTTTATTTTATTTATTCTATTATGTGCATAGTATGTATTCAGGCCTGCAAGGACACCTGAAGGAAAGCACACATGCTCATTAAGCCGTCGTCGATATTTGTTGATGTTCGTCGATATTTGACTATTACTAACTTATAACGCATACACTTTTTCATTATACCTTAGTTACACCTTTTGAATCATTATTCATTCTCTTTTGTGTTCTATTATCAATTACAAAGTCCAGAACGTCAGTGGGATTTACCACCCCACAATCACAGAAAAGTAGTCTCTCTGGCAGGATGTGACCATCCATTTTTTGGTCCTTCAAGCCAGATACAATTATCCTGATTCTTTCTCTTCTTCCAATCTAAGTCTATTTCTTTTCGACATACTTAATTTCTCTCTTCGGATGACTGACTGAACATGATGGATCTCCTCTACCATACTTCTGGAATTCTTCTAGATTTCATGGTTAGAGCTCTACTTCGGTGCAGCACCAGGGCTGTCATGGTACCAGTGGACATCATGAGGTTGCTCTGTCACTTCTTTTGTTCATTTATTTTCATTGATCTCATTGGTCTTATCCACAAAGAAAATCTCAAATATTCATATTTTCATTCCTGAACTATATTATCACCTTAGAATTCTCTCAACATGTCCAACAACTATGAAATCATCTACGCCAAGATTCATGGATGTTGATGTCCTCAAGCAGAAAAGGAGATCTCGGCACAGTACAATTACTCAACAAAAACAATATCTCATCATCCTTTCCAAGATTACTCTACAAGAAGTCAATCAGCTGAAATTACTAGTAAAGTGAGTAAACTTATGATTTAGTTCATGAATATGAAGCATTGCAGATTGTAATATACAAATAACTGCACCTAGTGAGGATTAACCTGAATTTGTTAAAGACAATCAAGTGTTACTTAAGCATTCCTAGATGTTGGATGATTTTGAAAACATGTATATTCAGTATCAAACTTGAAGTTCTGGTAGTCATATCAAGCATGAGATGAGCATTCTTATCAATACTAAAGCTTGCAGATATTCTTATAAAATACTTAAATTCGAATATAAATATTTTCTTACTCTTCTGCTGCTTCTTATTTTAGTTGTCCCGATACTAAGGCATTAGCTGACAAAGTTGATGATCTTTTAAAAATACTTGCTCTAGACAAAGCCTCTATTGACTTCGAGCCTGTTTGCACTTCTACTATCGAAAGCTGGTTAAGTACGTCTAGCATAGAATGTTCAATACCTCACTATTACAGCAGACTTAAACTTCATCTTCCTACTTTTTCAGGAGACTAGTTGGATTGGCACGAGTTTTGGTCAATCTTTCTGCTAGACTGAGCAGAGAATCTGTTTATCTGAAAATGAAAAGATAACCTGCTTAGAGAATGTGATGTGTGACAAAGGAGCAAAAGCTAGCGTCCAAGTGCACAGTGCTAGTGATTCCTATAGCGAGTGTGTTAAAGCACTCCAAGAACGGTATGATCGTAATAAGATTGTATACAGACACCACGTTCAGAAGCTATTGCAAACCCATGCAAGAAACTTATGAAAGTCTATGTCAAACCATACAAGATCATACTCGCCACTGCTGCGGTATGAATCGTGTGATGGAGCCATGTTTGAATAACTGATTGTTGCTATGGTAGAACCTCTGCTACCTACTGTGCTCTCTAAGCTGTGGTCTGACTTTACCTCTGAGTCAAACTTAGCACCAGCTCTAGCCGACATACTCAAATTTCTCAATGTTGTTCTTGTTGTGAAGCCTCACCACATTATTCAATAAGAGTGACATTGACACTGTTGTACGTCACTAGACCATTGGCATGTGTTAGTATTGTGTTTTCTGAACTAGCTAATTATCACCTACTCCATTTATCCATCACCATTACTCAGCAGGTTTTATATCACCTTTGAGCATGTGCAGGTAGATTGCCTATAAAAGGCCTTGTCTGTGCATGTGCTAGGGAGTGTCACATTTTATGAGCTTTGACTAACACTTAATCCTGAGACAGTCTTTGCTCTGTTTTGAAAAGCAGCACTGATAGGAAGCCTTTGGACAGGCTTGTGTGTTCAGTAGTTCAGTGATACTCTGGTGGCAGCCTATCACAGGTTTGTCTCCTCCACCAGTGACTGTCCTTCCCAGACAATTCCCCACACCTGGTGCCAGCAGTGACTCCTTCAGTCCTCTGTTGGGAGCTTACGGAGACGACCTACGACATCGAGACTTACCTCTTGCTAACTCCTGTTCTTTTCAGAATTGGTTTTGGCATTCATTCAGTTTGCTTGTTTCTCTATTTTTGCGTTTAATTCATTTCTTCACCTTTCAAGCAGTGTCTACTGCCTAGTTTTGAGTCAAGCCCAACTATTTGTTGTTCCTTTTCTTTCCAGAATTCCTGGATTCAGCTGGTGTAGAGGGTTTCCACCAGTATTGTTTCAGCATCTACTATTTCTCTGTCATTGCAAACTGTTGTCTGAAGAATTTCTCGTGCGCAAATTATTGCTTACTCCTCTGTGTTTCAACGTGGCACGTTCTTGCTCATTTGTGCTTCCCTTTATGGTAAAGTCTTGAACGAAAGTTGAACTGTATTATTATTCTTATTTTGCCATTGTTTTCATCTATATTCATTTAGTTTGTGCTGGACACTGTTGTGATTCCCCTTATTATTTCCCATTTGTCATTCATTGTTATCTTCTACTACACATCATGAACACAAGAAGTGGTCGACCTCGTGGGAAACCCCTTCCCAAAGCTCCATTGTTGGATCAAGATGTCATTTCATTGGAATCCAATTCTTCATTGAGGTAGATCACCTCTATATCTATCAACTAGTCTATCAAAATTTAATGAAGTCGCTGATTGTTCACATAATAGTGAAGGAACTAAGGTAAGAAGCTCAGATACAAATATTTGATGCTCTCCAAATTGTTCCTGCATTTGTTGGATCAGATGATCTAGCAAAGGCAGTGTTCTTCTATAATATGTTTCAGCAGAATCATACTCCACATTTTCTCGGCCTTGCTGACGACCAACAGTTCTAGGAACTTCTGGCGAAACACCAATGTCATTAGCCAAAGCTTCTGCTTGTTCATACCA
>WLWI01002804.1_pt1 | contig 15038 bp, 11 predicted proteins | sample 6701501 | NCBI WGS metagenome assembly WLWI01 (sample SAMN12718690, study PRJNA515312) | sponge metagenome | isolation source: marine sponge | host: Mycale hentscheli | place: New Zealand: South Island, Marlborough, Capsize Point | collected 2014-11-01
ACAATATGGGAATGATATTTTACTCTCACGCCACATTTTCACTCGCCTTTGGCTCGTGAAAATATTTTGCGTGCTCGTAAAATATTTTCCCATATTGTACTCTGACTCGTGCTATAAGTATTATATAAATATAATATATATTCCACCCTAGATATCTTCACAATGATATTTTTAGGTTCATGACCTGTGAAATAACTCACGATATTTCACATTTTTTTTTTACGCTGTACTGCGCAAGCTCATTACCCTTGTAGTTAAAGCCACTGGCCAAACTTGTGAATTTTCTTGGTTTTTTCTGCTACCTTCCTCCCGGTGTAGCCTGGTGTAGCCTACTCAACCTGGGTTAGAGCAGCCGTTAAAATATTAGGTGGGGGTGTGGGGTAGACCCTACAACCAACTTACCCTGTGAGTTACCCTTCCTCTAGTACGAACTACAGTAGTGAAAATATCTAGTGTGGACTAAATCACTTATTACACTCATCAGAGTAATATGGCAAGATATCTCACTCTCAGGCTTTATTTTCATTCGCCTTTAGCTCGTGAAAATTAATTAGCCTGTTCGTGAAATATTTCGCCATATCACACTCTGACTCATGTAATAAGTACTATATATATATTCATTTATTAAGGTATCTTGGAAAAGTATAATATATTGATTAGGCACAATAACTTTAATTTACTAGTAGTGGATTACTTCATTATCACCAAAATCCAAGTCTCTCCTAATCCATTTCAGTTTTTTAGCACCGTCAGGTTAGCTATTATTCTGTCTTTTATAATTGTCAATTGAAGTGATTGAAATAATTGATGCACCCTTGAAATAAGAATATCTATCCATACAATAGGATTGAAGTAAGGTAGAGGCAGGAAGATATGACAGAATTACAACAGAAACTTTTTACAATAGACTCTAGGAATGAAATAGAATGGATGTATAAGAATATGCTGGAAATACTATGGAATTATTATGGGAAAGTGATCTATAAAGCCATCACCTCAATCTTTTTCTATCAGTTTTGAATGTCTTGACAACACTAACTGTCATGAGTAATTGGCATAGCCATGTTCTATGGATTGTCACATATGGCACAAGTAAACATTTCTAATGTTTAATTAGTTTAAATCGAGCAGTTAGATGTCTAACAAGGTTGTTGAAAACATGAAAAGTATCTATTATACTGGGATAATATTTCCATGCATCCAATACTAATTTGTTACCCTATTGTATGGAATTGTGATATGGCATCACAACATGACAAAACTGCAGAGTTCTTAATTTCTGCTCCTAAAGCTAAGACAATGCTTTTAATTGTTATATCTAAAGTGTATTTCAGTGCCAAATGCAACCCATTATGGTAGTGGTAGTTGATTACTTTAGTTCAATGAACAAGCATAGAAATTATTATAGTGTGTACTATTATAGATGCAAAGACTCACTCTGACAATTATGTGAGAATGCACCACTAAACAAGGTTCTTTTCTAATTAATTAGTAAGCATTCATGCTAATTATTCTTCACTATGAAAATTATGTAATTCTAACTAATCTTTGAAAATTGTTTGTTAGTCTTAAAGATGCCCAATGCCAGTGTAAATTGCAAATTATTCATATTAAATAAATACCATTGTCAATATTGGTTTCTATGATATGAGTTCAGAAGAAGACCAGTCTGCAGCACTCTTTCTTCAGTATTGATGAAGCTTTCACTGGCACAAGCTCATTGCATATCACGATAACGTTATTTTTTAATGAAACAACAGAATTGTTGTGATAATTTGCCTAAATTTTAACTATATTACCTTCAGAATGTCTAAACATAAGCTGTGTAGTACCTAAAATTCTATCTCCATTTTCTTTAATTCATTATCTGCCTCTATAGTGGAGTACTTACGTAATTCATCTAAATCAGTAGTAAAGAATGTGCAGAAATTTGTGTAATGATGAAGCAAAAAAGATGTTTTGATTTTCTTACTTTCTTTTCTTAAAATGTTTATCCAGCAAACCACTATTTACACTTCCTTTGTGCCTACTCCAATCTGACTAATTTCAAATGGACTTACGTCGCTAATCGACAAGCACATAATAATGATGTATTTCATTGGCAAAATTAAGTGACAATAGATGTCACAGCCACACCCCTTGGAAGAGTCTAATGGACATTTTAAATCCTCACCACCATTTTTGCCACATACAAAAGCTCTTAGACAAATCCAATGTTAAGCCACCAGAAACCATGTGATTAACATAAAAGTGCAATTGGAATACAAAATTTCACACAAATTGTTTTTATGCAGCATTTTGTATTGATCGCAAACAAAATATATTTATGTATAACCATTATTTTATTTGTTTAGTATGTGTCTTATGTGACCATAAAAGGCCCTCAAATTCTCTATAAAAGCAATTTATATCCTGATATACTGTTTTCTGTTCACAGATGAAGAGAAGGAAATGCCGACTATAGCTGGAATCAAATATCCACAACTACCCATTACAGCAGAAAAAGGTAAATATTATTATCATGGTATGTTAGTGAAGTATAACAGAAATGAAAAAAAAATTAGTTCATGAGATTAAAAACTCCTATAAGCTGTTTTAGTCACTGCGTTCACTTCCCAATATACTACAAATATTTGTGTGGCATATTAGTTCTATAATATACTATAGCAAAATTAATGACTACTGGACAGATTTTCAAGCTCTGCAAAATTTGATTATTGCTAATGTATCAAAATACATCAAGTAGTTGCAGTCTACAAGTATCTTAGAGGCAAAAGTATGACACCTTTTCTATTCAGTGTGCCATCAAACCTCTGCTTCACACCTATGATTATGTTGTTGTTTTTGTTTTGCTTTATGTTATGTTTATTGCTTACCTGCACTGACTAGACTAATGTATTTTTCTATGTGGATTAAAAACACTCTGATTCCTTGTGAATAGAATAAAGCAATATTTAGTATACGTATTAATTTGTTGTCGGATGTGGTACATGCCACATACTTGTCTAGATAGGATAATTTTTTCACAAACTTTGAGACTTTATACATGTACAATCATTAAAAGTGTTTGTCAAAGGTTTGTAAGTTGACTCTACTGCAATTGTATTATATATAAATATAATATATTATACTAGCAAGTACCCCACCACACAGTGGCATTTGCCGTACTGCAAAGTAAGAATGCAGTAACATAAGTTGTTATTTAGTTTTACCATCCTCTACCATTTGTTAAAATCACTTAAGTTTCCCATTCCTGCTCTCTTTATTCCTGAACTATCTCAGCTTTTCTTATCCCCCACCTCCTTTATTTCAGCTCTTCTTGAATCATGGAGCCCCTTCTCCTTCCTTTGTCTACCTCTCCTATTCTGAATCTCTCTGTCCTTCTATCATGGTAGTGGACTTAGGCTAAACGAAACTGTTGCCTTCTTTTTCGTACTTTCGCCTTCCTTTTTGAAATTTACATACGTTCACTCAACAATTCAATTCCACCCGCTTTTTAGTTTCATTTAATCATTTTCTTCTGGCTTTCTCTTTCGTACGTTTGCCTTCTTTTTATTATACCACCTTACCTCGCCAATTCCGCCTGCCATTAATCTCCTTTTGCCTTCTCTTTTTTACTTTCACCTTCCTTTTTGAAACCTATGCCACTCTCCCTCAACTATTCCACCCACTTTTCAGTTACAATTAATCACTTTCTATTAAATATAATGACACTTTACCCATTCAGTGGAATGACGATGCTGTACCAAACTGTTTAATCTCATGACTTATTCATGAATACACTCACCGTCGTTGGTCGTAGTTACTTATGTAACACAAGTGGAGAGAAACAAACTCCATGTTACTGAAGGAATTTTCCATGTTGTCAACTTATTTTTTTTACATTAAAGTATTCAACCTTATATAAATGCATTCATCCCTTGTGAATATATTGCACTCTTTATGAATGCCGAATACCATATACTGTCCAGCAATCCGTGCATCCATCCATTTCGTTGATACAACATACCAGACTTCATTTAGCACAATTGTGCATACACAACATTAGACTGGTAAAGAAGTAGGAAGCCTGAAAAGCATCAACTTGAGGAGAGAAATAAGCGTTTTGTTTACGAGGATTGTTTGAGCCAAATCATGTGACTAATTCCGAGCATGTCTAGAGTGGCTAAGTTGTTTTCTTTCATTCCCATTGACTTTGTATAATGAGTTTTGAAATAGTACTTTTCCTCCATTTGTGAAGCATACTGAAGGAATACTTTTACCTGCTTTGACGAGAAATTTCCAATGGTGCAAACCCCAGATGTGTAGCTACTTCTGTTAGGAAGTTATTCAGTTTTTAGTACAGCCAACTTAACTACAATTTAGAACATGCATATACCATATGAAAAACCTAACAATGAAATAGGAGGGACACTACATAGAGTATCCCTGTATGAGGGATTTAAAATCCCTATCCCAATACAAAAACTACTCCAGTTAAGAGCCCTGACATGTATATTGCTGTAGTTTTGGCAACTGGCTTTGTTGAGTTTAGAATGCTCGAACAAACTTAACCATTGTATTCAATGAGTACCTGGTTATTAGTAGCTATTCCTATTAGAATAAGAAAGTTATAACTCAAGCAGTACATCAAGCTAATTATATTTTCATTATTATCTAATTTAAAACAAGGCTAACTCTGTTTCTTTATTAGTTCTGAAGTGCTCCACTGATAAATCATATATTGCGAATTGGCTAAAACTTGTATACCCAGTTTTACATACTAAGCAACTGTAACCATTACATAACTAACTACTAGCATCTTTTTTCTTTCTAAGTCCCTAAATAAGCTGGAGCCAAAAATATAATGCATGTTTAATGTAAAAGTTGTTAATTATATTAAACTATTTGGAAGGTTATTTTATGTAATACAAATGTTTTATGTGTATACATTTATTTTTTACAGAATCTCAGTCTACCTTGCCTGGGTTTATTCAAGATGAGAACATTTCTGTGTCTTACAATGGACACAAAAGTTCTGTGGACTGGAAAGAGAATGGAATACAACTTCAATTTGAAGAAAACAAGTCTGAAGATTACAGTTATACTCTTATTCAAATATCTACAGGATCATTAGGTTACACACGAATGCCTTATGAGGTTGAGTCAGTTAGCAAAGTTTATCACGTCCACAGCTCCAAGATACCCGAGACCTCTGTAACGATTAGAATTAAACACGATGAACCAAATGATGTTCATAATTTATATTTTTTTACTTGCTCTGAAGACATACCTCCTTATGACTTCACTTATCTTCCTGGAGGAACTTTTACATCTACATATGGAGAGATAATGGTTTCAAAATTTTCATTTTTTAAAATCGGTAAATTTTTCTCTGGACATCGTATAAGAAGTGTCTTAAGTAGGTGGGAAAAATCTTATGAGGTATCTCTATATCATGGTACTGTACCATATAGTAGGTCATCTGAGTTGTGTTTTAACCTTTACGTATCACTTGTAAAGAATTGCAACACTTTCAGACAAGGAGTAAAGTCTTTTATCAAGGAAGAGTACAAAGAAGATGTTCAATTAGTGTCTAGTTTTGTTACTCGCTTTAATCCCACAGACACCAAAGTGACCGTATGTGGGGAAATTACTCCATCTGATGCTAATTTAGATGAACCTGATTGCACATTTCTACGTATAACTCAAATAAAAAATTATGTTAATGCTTCTCCTCCTCTTCTAAAGTATCGGCTCCGCATCAAACCTGGTTCTTCAGTGACAGTAAAGTTTAACCTAACAGGACTTCAAGATATTGACCATTTAACTATGAGTCCATACGATCTACCAGGTAATAAGTACAGGAAGTAAGGAATATATTTTATCCTCAAATTATTGTTTAATAGATTCTATTCCAGCCATAATGCATAGCAGTAGTATTCAAAGTGATTCAAGTAAGTAGCTATCATCTAACTAGTCATGTGTGCTTCAGAAACATGTCGAGCTAGCTAGCCTAGTAATATAGTGATAACTACCATATAAATGAGCCAAAAAAATTTTTTTAAATTAATTAGCACTATAGGAATCTCGATTGTTTAACCCCTGTAAGTGTCTCACTCACTTCGCTCGCTCACCAATGAAACTTTAGAATAAATGGTGTAATGCAATTTAATTTTGATGATATAATAAGTCCTTACAAATGTAACGACATGATATAAGAGAGTATGTCATAATTATGCCTCAGTATTTAGGTCATTATTTGTACTATATATATATTTTAGACACCCTCAGCATGAAAGAGTTTAAGGTTGTCTTTGAAGAAGCATTTTTTGCCAGAGAACAATGGAAGAACATTGGCCTTCAGTTGGATGTGGATTATCAAACTTTGAATGTCATAAAGCATGAGCATAGCCATCTTGTTGATGACTGTTTCCAAATCATGTTAAAGAAATGGCTAACTGGAAATGAAGAAAGAACATGGAGTAAATTAGCTTGTGCTTTAGAAAACAAAACAGTTGGTTTTACCGATTTAGCTGACAATATCAAAGAAAAATACTGCAACTGATTCATAGCTCCATGAATAATTGTTCACTATTTATCTTTATTTATTTTATTTCTTATTCATTTATTATTTCCTGCTTACATCTGTATGTAATTCTTATTGTTAACTAAGCATTTTTTAGAACTCTGTAATAAGCCCAACTTTGGCCGATGCAAGACATTCTGGTTTCACTGATTAAACTGTAATCTATCATTGGACTCATACCTTGGTTTTACTGTCACACCACATTAAGTCTTTGATCATGATCATTATAAATATCTGTACACTTTCATATTGTAGTTAGTTGTGTTACTTTACAGTTTTCAAATAAACTAATCCAGTTATTTGTATAGTTATGGGACTAGTTATTACATTGGTGAGGAGCAGAAACCTACTCACAATGACGCTCAGCCAGTTCATTACTTCAGGAGATTGCAAATCTTATGCTGAACGTGCAAATCTTTATTTAAGTGTAAACGACATCGCAGACGTCAATAAGCAGCTCGCTGTTTTTCTGAGTCCCTGTAAAGATGCTACTTACCGGAGGATCAAAGATGTATTAACGGCGATTTACCACTCTATCTAACCACAAAGCTCTACAACATATTTTCAAGGAATTGTCAACCATTCTGCCTCTGGCATCCTCCCATATTCAACGATGGGCACTTTTACTCGGAGGATTCAACTACAATATTACCTATAAGCCTGGCAGGGATCATGCCAATGCCGACACTCTGATTACCTTAATCACCTCCACCAGCTCAGACTCCTATCTCACCCGAAATAGTATACCTATTAGAAGTCATGGGTGCTTATCCCATCATGTCAGAACAGAACAGGAAAGATATCCTGGAGGAACGAGAATGAACAGAGTGACTTGATCTTTTGTTTGGTGGCCAGGAATTGACTATGACTCAGATGATAAAGTTAAAAAAAACAACTAACATGCCATCAGTGCCAGTTAACTAGACATTCTCCACCCAAACTACTACTACACCCTTGGAATTTTCCAACTTCTGCATGGGAACATTTACATGTGGATTTTGCTGGTCCGTTTTGTGGTCAAACGTTTCTCATTGTGGTAGACGCCAACTCAATTTCTTTACTATTCAGAAAGGTCAATTTGTCCCCAGAATTTATATAAAGTTTTTCTTTCCATCAGTTCCAATAAGTGTGGTTTCTAATGGAGGTTTCTATTGAAGTCATGAATATATTCATGAACATACCGGAAATCCTCTTTAGGGTCACAATTACTCGCTAAGTGCAACTATTTCACTAATTACCTTCCCACATAACGATACAGTAAGTAGGTAAAATGTTTTTACTTGATAAAGTGTGTGAATGAAAATGTAAATGTTCTTGGCCTTCGTTCTTGTGGCATTCTGTGGTTAAATAGGCATGGCTTCTTGTGGCTCTGGGTCATAAAGAGGCCCAGGCAGGCCTAAAAATTTATGGGTTTGTAATAACCAGTCCCTTAACTATACATACATACAAGTGGATTAGTTTATTTAAAAACTAGTAAAGTAACACAAGTGACTACAATCGAACAGTATACAGCCATTTATAACTGTTCAGGAGTTGTAAATTCCTGAGCTGGAGGTTGGTACGGGTTGAAGGACCAGAGCCACCACAAGCATCTTCAGTAAGTTAAAACCCCAGCTTTTAGTTGTGACGAGCAACCGGAAGTGGAAGGACTCAACCGGAAGTGGAAGGACTCAACCACAGCAACAAGCCACTAGCAGGTAACTGGGTCTGCATTTACTGAGCTTGACTCATGATGGACTAACTTTTGCAAGACAATTCACAATGCATATATAAGGGATGTGACATGAAAAAGGATACAGTGGTTCTGATAGGATCTTGAATATGATTAGATATGATAAGGAAAACATTAAGTCCGTTTATTGTTCACTGAAGACTTCTACTTGTTCAGGTAGCTAGTGATGAACAATCATGATCAAAGACTTAATGTGGTGTGAACTAAGTTTGACAGTAAAACCAAGGTTATGAATCCAATAATAGATAACAGTTAACTTTTAAACCAGAATGTCTTGTATCAGCAAAGGTCAGCTACTACAATCAAAATGATTGAAATTTTAATTGATGGAGCACAAGTATTACTTGTATATGTATGTATGTATGTATGAATGTATGTATGTATGTATGTATGAATGTATGTATGTATGTATGTATGCATGCATGCATGTATGTATGTATGTATGTATGTATGCATGCATGTATGTATGTATGTATATATGTATGTATGTATGATGTGTGTGTATGTGTGTATTATGTATGTATGTATGTGTGTATATATGTATGATATATGTATGTATGTATGTATGTATGATGTATGTATGTATGTAAGTATGTATGTATGAATGTATGTATGTATGTATGTATGTATGTATGTATAAGTAAGAGAACTTACAGAAACCAAATATAAACATTAAGAAATGCTCCTAGTAAAATATGAGCATCAAACTGTAACGAAATGTCCGGAAATTTTTAGCTAATGTCATCAGCATTCATTTTTTAGTAGAGGCATTCACAATCTATAAACCCTGATTAGTCAGTTTATGCAGTCATGCTAGCATGTGTCACACTCACATGTATTATATGATAGTGGAATAGTGGTTTTATTGAACTACTATCAATAGGGTATATAGTACTCTTTACTATTCTGAAAGAAATTCCACAAGCCTAATTTGGTCGAATATACTAGTAGCATTTTAACATCCAGGTCAAGAGCATAATTATAAAAAAATCCCTATTTGTGAGTGTTGTGTGTATGTGTGTGTGTGCATGCATGCGTGTGTGTGTGTGTGCATGTGTGTGGTTGTGTGTGTGTGTGTATCAGTCATTCCAACCATTTAGTAACACCTTTGATCAAACAATGGCATAATGTGTAAAAACTTGGAAGTGAGCTATTATTTAAAGTACCACTGCTTTAGAAAAACAAATAAAGCATTATAAACTAAGTCTGTAAAGAAAGCCTTGAAATACATATGCCAAAGACAAAATATAGAAAGATAAATTGGATAAAAATGCTTTTAAGATAAAATAATTCATTCAGTTGGTAGACCTTGTGTTCGTTTATGCATGCTGAGTAGGGAGAGGAGTCCAGCTGGGATCGGGACAAGGTGATTCACCTGTCAATGAGTTTCTGAGAACTAGCTATTTAGCATGCAATTAAAATTTGCCTCTCTCATTTTTATTCACATGTGTCAGGAACCATGCAAAATTTTGGTATGAGTATGTTGGAAATTTCATAATCTATTATATCCTTGCATGTATTATTCTTTTGAATCCCTATTGTTTTTTTCAATTGCATGATGACATCACATATATCCGGGCCACGCCCACTTATGGTACCACTGACATAACCTGTACCTATGTTGGTCTATCTTACCACTCTGCCTCTATTGCACGGCTCATTGAGCTACCAAATTACAGAGTAAATTAATTATCAAGCCTGACAGTCAGCTCCACATTGTGGTACGTGGTACTAGCTTTTGTAGGAAACTCCCCAAATTGGCATGTAGCTATTAATCATGTGAGCAAATAAGTGGACATTTATAAAGCTGCTAAGAATGAACTTGATCACTAGACAGTGAGATTTAGATGCGAGTTCAATTTGGGTGTGGCACATGGTTGTGTTCTCTTGTTGTTGCTATTGTTGTTTTTATGATCCGGACATTTGTTCTGTACTCACTCCTTGAGGAGATAGCAAGTGGGAAAGAACACACTCCACAGGCCATTGTTCTGAAGTGCACAGTAAAGTAAGGCATTAGTATCCTGGCACAACTCGAAGCGTGAGATACAAATCCTGAAGCTGTGCCAGGGGCACCCGAACATCGTGAAGCTGGTGGACGTGTTCTCAGACCAGCTGTACGTGTACGTAGTGATGGAGCTCATCAAGGGCGGGGAGCTACTGGAGAGACTGCAGAGGAGACACACCTTCACGGAGCAGCAGGCGAGCGCCATCATCAAGCAGCTGGTTTCTGCCGTCTCCTTCGTGCACCAGAAGAGAGTCGTTCATAGAGATCTTAAACCAGAGGTGAGAAACACGCGGAAATGTGTGTGTATGTGTATAAGCGTGCATGTTTGGTGGGTGAGTGAGATGTTCTCAAGTGTAACATTAACACTTGCACTTTTTAATTTACTTTAATTTATTATTTACTTTACTCTAGCTCTTTCAAATTCATCAATATTTCTCTCTATGTCATGGGCTCCATAGACCTTGTCTGTCAGGCTATATATAGTTAGCAATACATGTATGATCCGCATGTAAATATAAAAGGTAAGGCCCAACATATAGCATTGTTCTCTCGTATTCATCAGATATAGCGTATCATGTGTTTAGCTGCCAAAGAATGTGTCAATTAGGAGACGTATATACACTCTACCAAGTAAGCTATAGCCTATAGATAACAATGATTGGATGAGGAGGTTTTCAGAAAATATTATTGTGAGCTCAGTTAAGATTTCTGATGAAGTTCTAGTACTAACACCACAGCAAACTCTTGTTTCTGAAGCCACGCAGCTGGAACTTCACCGAGTCAACAGCTCCTGCGCCACTTGGTACGATTTAATCAATTCCTTTTCACCAACTTGTACATAGCAACAGGCCATATTAACCACTCTCTTTCTTGTGACTTGAAAAATGAATTTTGGCATTTTCATGAGATAGTAAATAAATTTAATGCTACACTGAATTTGAAGCTAATTTTCAGTTAGTAAGGTATGTATGTGATCCTGTATAATTGTATTGGCCACTCCCACCACCATAGCTATATGAGTAGGTAGAATGATTTATCATTTAATTTGAAACTTTTTGTCCATTAAGTTTTGTACATAACTCTGGCGTGTGTGTGTATGTTTCACAGAACCTACTATTCTCGGACATTGGCGAAAATGCTGTGTTGAAGGTCGTAGATTTCGGATTTGCACATCTCCTGTCAGACGAGTCCAAGATGTTGACCATGCCTTGTTACACTCTGACCTACGCAGCTCCTGAGGTGCTGTCTACGCGGCACAATGGTGGATACACTGAGGCCTGTGACCTGTGGAGCATTGGCGTCATCTTGGTGAGTCTCACAGGCACTAGAGGAAGAGGGAGGGGAGAGAGAAGGAAGTTATCTAGCTGTAGTAGTCGGAGATGTGGCTGGATATGTAGCAGTCATTTCATACTATATGGGTACATTAGTGACTAGTAATTACACTCAGTGCTAGAACTGGGCCTGCTCAAACTGATGAAAATGGAGATGATTTATTTCTGAGAATTGAAGCCATTAATATAGTAGTGTATTGGTAAGTGACAACATACTGAAGAAACAGCTGGAATAAACATATTCCACACATACACACACACACACACACTAGTCCTGCACAGTAAGATTATCATGATCTGTCATTGTATACTTATCGGCCACTGTGTAAATTAATGATATTCATTGCTTCTGTGTGTGTGTGTGTGTGTGTGTGTGCGTGTTTTGTTTGTCCAGTACACTATTTTGTGTGGCCATCCTCCATTCTACGCTCAGAGTATGTCCACAGAGGACATTATGGAGCGCATCAAGATGGGCAAGTTCTCTCTGCAAGGAGAAGAGTGGAATGGGCAGCCAAGAATCTTATAGAAGGTGTGTGTGTGTGTGTGTGTGTGTGTGTGTGTACATAAGTATGCATGTGTATATATATATGTATGTATATATGTGTGTATGTATGTATATATGTGTGTCAGTGTGAAGATCTATCTTGCTCTATAATTGTGTTTGACTTGGTGTCCTGTATTGCCAGGTCTGTTGACTATGGAGGCAAAGAGCAGACTCACTCTGAAGGAGTTGGCTAGACATCCGTGGCTCAATCCAGAAGATGCTCCACTAACTCCTCTTCAGTCCAGCTCGGTCTTTGGCCGGAACAAAACCATGGCATCGGCCCTAAAGCAAACATTCCACGCATTACGAGGCTATTAGGAGCGGCTTCACTCTGGGTGATGTGTCCAGAGCTCCTCTGGCTAAGAGACGGCAACACAAGAGAGGGCTGAGCCCCAGAGATGGCACGTCAGCAGAGAGGAAGTTGGGGTGGCGGAGGGTGAGAGGAATGGTGGGAGTTTGTCTTCTTCTGTGAGCAGCACTGGAAGCCATGACACTTAATTTATCTTCAGACATTCTCACTCCAGTAACGACATGTACAAGACCTTCCAAACTGGACTTAAATTTATCAGACTTGTACCAACCTCACCAAATTTTTAATCGCAATTTTTCAAGCAGAGCATCATAATATATTTTTCTTTCAAACAGAATCTCACCTTTTTCTTTATTTGCACTCACATTATACTGCAGTCATTATTGAATATTTATTTTATTTAAATCATTTGGGCTTCGTGTTTGATCTGAGTACTTCACGGTTCTGAGTCCCATAGTTGGAACGCATCGGGCTACTTAAAGATTTTGATAGCGTTAGGTAAAGGGTATCACCTCAGATTGAGAATCAGGTAAGGGGTCTGGGTGCGGATGATTTAGAAATTCAGGTTACTTGGCATTTTGTTTGATAACAAAAACGTCTGCGCCAACAGAGGCCAGGCCATGCTAGACTCTGGCGTGAGTGACTTCTTATACTTTTAATGTTGAGAGGGCGGGGTGGGAGTAGTGACTAGATGAGGGTTTTTATGCTAATGAAGGGAATGCTTAGGCCATTTTGAAGGGATTTTCCCCACTAACTATTTGTTTTTATCCCTTCTCCTGACAGTCATTAATAGAAAAAAGCTTTTGGATCCATCATATAAAATTAGCTAGTGGTTTATTATTACTATTATTATTATTATTATTATTATTATTATTATTAGAGTTTGTAGTTACGCATGATTCACTAGATTTCTTTATATTGATTACTGCAGGTGAGTAACTTCATGGCCTGCTCACATTTGAAGACGTATTTTACAGTGGACACTAACTATGTCCTCCAGAAGCTGCGCATTTGTTCCCTTTCTTACACAAAGACTGGAGTCCTCGCTACCAGCAACAGGAGAGGGCACCGCCCTCTGAGGACATCAACTCTCCTGACCTTTATATTCCTGGTAAAGGGGTAATATAGCAGTTAGTTATGTTAGTGTACATCAGAAACAATGCTATAGGATGACCTTGTCACTCGTATTTCTTCAAGCATATAATGCACAGCACCATGAGTATAAGAAATTGAATGTTGCTCGCCTGAAAGCTATACTAAGATGAAATATTAAACCAGACAACTGAATTACAGATTCTTAAATTTGATGCTTGAGACTCGTCATTAGTTTCCAAACTATTCATCATGTTTACATTTGTGTGCTTTATTATTTCTGCTTTCTTTAATAGCCATATGGGCAGAAAGAGTTGTTCTAGCAAACATGACATACTGCCACTCCAAAAACTAAATACAAGAAGTGCAAGTAGTTAAAAACCTCAATACTGTAGGTAACTGTGTGTGTGTAGGTGGCTAAAGTTGGCTTGAAATTGATGTTAGAATCTGATACTTCATTGCTATTGACTCGTACATTAGACAATATCTGCACTTCAAGTCTTGCACTAATTGGTGGCTGAATATTACATGTGAATGGCTAGAACTCACTACAACGCTTAGTTGTGCCTCCTCCTTGTGTTCTTGTTGTATTGTAAGCAGCTAATGTTGTGATTTGTGTGTTATGTAGTGATGGGCTTTGTGACATACGTGCTGCTTACGGGTGTTGTCCTGGGAACTCAGCAAAGGTTAGTACAGATTAGAAATGATTTTTTGAAGTCAAATCATAACAATAGGTCTCATAATTTGTTCTATTCTTCTATTTAGTGAGTGTGGTACTATTACTGTTCATCTAAGTTTTCTCCTGAGCAGTTAGGCATGACCGCCAGCTCGCTGCTAGCCTGGCTGTTGACGGAGGTGCTCATCATCTGGCTATGTCTCTATCTGCTGGCCGTGCACTCCCAGCTGCGATGGCTGGACCTAGTGGCATACTCCGGCTACAAGTACATCTGCATGCTTGCCAGTGTGGTGTGTGGACTGCTGCTGGGTAGCTATGGATACTATACTGTCATGGCTTACACCTGCTTCACTATTGCTTACTTTGTGGTGAGTTGAATATCCCCTCACCCCGTGTGTGTGTGTGTGTGTGTGTGTCGGTGGGTGTGTATGTCCTCTTGATCTCCTAGATACACCTACCTACCTGCTACTTAAATGGTGCATGAGGTAAAGGTGTATCAATGTCCTTAAGTATGTTCACTTGCTTGTTCAGTAGTGTGCTGTTGTTTGTGTGCATCTCATGCAGCAGTTGACTGCCTCAGTGGTAGCATCTCAGTTAGCTGCTTAGATAAAGGTCCACTGTAGAAGTTAGTGAGCTAGCCTAGCTTTATGTATAAACAATAGCTACAGGTAGAGAATTCACAAGCTATAACCCTTTACCAGCTGTAATTCTAGAGTTTCCCTTTCTCACCTCTAGTTTTGTTGAGGTGTAGTGTTCAGCAGCACGCTACATACATACATA
>WLWI01002805.1_pt1 | contig 15035 bp, 3 predicted proteins | sample 6701501 | NCBI WGS metagenome assembly WLWI01 (sample SAMN12718690, study PRJNA515312) | sponge metagenome | isolation source: marine sponge | host: Mycale hentscheli | place: New Zealand: South Island, Marlborough, Capsize Point | collected 2014-11-01
CAATGCATTTTTAAGTAAATACTGTTGAGTAGGGCTTATAACTGTGACAAATAGCGCATTAACTTACCACCGCCACTAACTCGAATAGAAATGGAGCTCCCATAAGATTTTGAGTTTTAACTGCACCAGAAAAACAATTCAAAGCCGTAAACAATTCAACTTCTAAGGTGATACGGGTAATGGTCGCTAAACCGGAGGATTCTGTTTGGTGAAGTTTGGGACGGGGTCGAACGCGGAGCGAACACAAAAATACGGAGGGTCAAAGTACAAAATGACATACATACATCCATATATATAAATAAACAAACATCCCCGATTATTTCATTTTTACCCCTGTAAGTGTCTCGCTCGCTATGCTCGCTCGCCAATTAGTTGTATTTTCGATGATATGACCAATCACCATAGAGTCTTGCAGAGCCAGACCCTAACTGCCAGGACGATCAGGCGTGTGATGTTAAGTCTGTTTGTGTACTTGTGACACATACCTGCATAGTAAATCACTAGAATTACTTATCATGATAGATCAGCAATTTTCAGAGTTGCCAACTTTTCAAGTCCAAGGACACTAAGCCACACCCAGACTACACACAAAACCGCATGAATGATAAGGAAGCAATGGTAACACGATAATTTAAAAAAGTATCATTTTACCCTTAGTGAATGTTTGCAATAGTTCCTGCCCGAGGTGAACTTTATTGAAAATGTAATGTAACAAACCAGTGACAATTGGTAAAGATTGCCAAAGACTGATTGAAAATTATGTGGTAACCTACTTTCAATTGAATATATATTTCATTGAAGAAAACTATTTTAAAGTTGAAACAAATGCTCTAATATGTGAATTTTAAACCTGTTTTTTTTTATAGAGAAGTAGAAACATTCCTGAGTGTGGATTAGGTGAACTCTTTGCAAACCATGCATAGTAAACAGAATGAAGTTAATTAATTTCTGGGACAAACAATAGAAAGAGTACAATTCTGTTGTGGGACAATGGCTAAGTGATAAACCTGGGACTGTCCTAGAGCTTTCAGGACACTTTATTTTTTTATGTAATAGGGAGACACTAACTCGTTGCATTTAACTGCTACATAACCACGATTAACATATACAGTAGAACCTCAGAGATCGAACATCAGACAACCGAATTAACCGGTTAACCGAATGGCGAAGGAACATTGTGATGGGTATGGGGTCGTCAGCGTGATTTTTTTTTTGTGAAATTGCAGTAAAATGGCAAAAAAGTTACTATCAGAAGAAGCTTAATATGTGGAAAAAATAATTGGTCAAGGAATATTTTAGCTTGAGTTTCTTAGGAGAGGTTGGCTTAGGAAAGGCCACAATTTCAGACTTATAGAGAGACAGGAAGAATATAGAAACGTTTTCAGCAGAATAAGCTGACACTAGGGGCCTGATTTTATAGTGCCGTGTATTCTAGTTTACTCAGAAAAAGAAACAACTCCAGGGTACACCTTTAAATTGCTGAAATACTGTATGCATAGTAATTTGGTCATTTAAATATTTTAGTACAAAGTTAAATTATGTATATTCAGAGTTAAGTACATTTCAGAGTTAGGCACACTTCATTTCCCAAGGGGTACGTAACTCTGAGGTTCTACTGTATTGTGATTATCATAGTACGTAGTTTTAAATTGCATTCCATGAGTAAGTAGTAGTGGAAAATTGTGGCACCTGACTCTATTCCCTGTTAGTCTGTTAGTGGTTTGGTAAAGGATATGGTTATGTAAGCACAAGGGTATTAATAATATTATTTTACCTCAGTAGATAAGAATTGGTGTATACCTATAATTATATGAAGACATATTTGTGATTTGTTCTTCACACTTATCTTAAGGATAATGTAACATAAAATAATTATTATACGCATCATCTTTTTATGACTTATAGAATATGTCAGCCCTTGATCTTCATTTGGGCCTTCAGACATTAGACAAGAATGAAAAGCAAGTTCTGATAACTATCAGAAACAACTTAGACTCCATTGCACTGTATCTGAGAGAGGCAAAAATTATTGATCGTGACTTGTGTAGGGAAGTCACAAATCCTGATGCCTTACAACCAGATCATAAAAGAGCTAAAAAGGTGTATGATGAACTGGTTAAAAAAGTTGAAGAGCATGATGCAAGATACAGTACATTTATAGAGTGCCTTCATAAATGTGAAACTTGTGATCATACCATTTCTGTTCTGGAAAGTACTTTTTATGAATTAAAGAAGGAAAATGAGAAAACTCAGGGGGATAAAGTATCAGTACAACCACATCAAGGTAAGATTATATATTTTAATAGCAATTACAATACATTTTCAAGACTTTGCAGAAATTATAATTATTCTATAATAAAACCTGCATTTGAATCCCTACAGAATAGATCTTTGGTTAAACTAAGTTAACGAAATACTCTAAGGGCTAGTAGTGGTCTTATGGGGTGCACTGATGTGTTAGATAGTGCAAGGGGTTGTAAAATAAGGCAATTCTCTGGTAAGTGTAGGAAGAGGTAGTCTTGAGCATGCTTAGTGAACTAATGCTACCATGCACAACTTTAGTCTAGGTGAGCAGATGGCACAGGAAATCTGCAAGGAAAAACGTCTAGCAGATATGTAGGCCCAAAAAAGTGGACGATCAGGGAAAATCAGATAATCAGGGGTCTCCCCACACCCAGACTCACTAGTTGCTGCACCTTCTCCCCCCCAAAATAGGTTGTACTGGCGTATAACAATGATCAATAGCATATTAACTTACTACCGCCACTAATTTGAACAGAAATGGAACTAGGTAAGTTTTTAAGTTTTAACTGCACCCGCAAAAGAATTCAAAGCAGCAATAAACAATTCAATTGCTAGGGTGATACGAGTAATGTTTGATAAACAATTCAATTTTTAGAGTGATACGGGTAATGATTGATAAACAATTCAATATCTAGGGTGATATAGGTAATAAGAGGATTCTGTTCAAATAATTCAGTTTCTAGGGTGATATAGGTAATGAGAGGATTCTGTTTAGTGAAGTTTGGGACGGGGTCGAACTGAGCTGACACAAAAATACACGAGGATCAAGTTACAAATGATATGTACGTCCACACATAATATTATATATACTAACTAGTGATGTGCTTAAGCACAAATGGTGAGCGAGCCTGCCTAGTTAGGTTACATAAAACTATTTATCACTGGTGTTACCTGGTTCTGCCTCCCTTGTTTTGTAGAATGCTCTGTAAGATTCTGTCAAACTTAAAAAATATTTATTGACAAGGTATAATTAGCTAATGGGTATGATTGATTAGTATTTATCATGGTTTCATCAATTTTGCATCATTTATTTACTAATAATATGTCAATTTTTTATTAAGTACATTTAAACAAATTAAACACTACCCAATATTGTAGGTGTGGCAAATGTGCCGCTTAATTGGCCACTTTAAAATTGCTTTCTACACCCATGTATTGTTACATAATATACTTTAGCTTAGTTCATGCCAAAAAGTAATTAGTAGTTGACCATTTATATAACAGAATTACTCTCTAACCTCAATTTCAGGAATAGTGATAACTTTAGTATCCAATTTAAGCCATTCTCACTACCTCAATTACCAGTAACTGGTGAACAAGCTCACAGCTCTACCAATAAAAACATAGCCAGAATTATTTTTGTAATTTTAGCTAACAAATATGGAACTACGTTCTTACCTGAGCTTCTCCCAAGTAATGCTGGCTTCCTTGGTTTTAATATTTAGCCCCTGTGGCTACCAGTGACACTTAAAAGCCAACGGGAGGCATTTAGCCGCCCCAAAAATAACGATGTTTTTCAAATTACATTTGGTAAAGGGCTTCAATGCCATAGTAACCGTTCACAGTAACTTGCTTCGAAGGAATTATCTCACAATTTGGAGCCCAAGTTTCAAGCAAGACTTGCTTAAAGCAGTAGTATCAGAAGAAAGTGGGGTCAAGCCTAAAAAGCGTGTTTTTAGGGAAAAACGGCACCCGCGCACGCATTTTAAGGGCATACGTACCATCCATACATACACATATATATATACTAGTGGGGTGCTTGAGCACAAATGGTGAGCGAGCCTGCTAGTTAGGTAACATATAACGTCAGTATTGTTACTATGTTTTAGCTAAGTTCATGCAAAAACCAAGTTTTTGCATGAACTTAGCTAAAACATGGTAACAATATTGCTATTATAGCAGTTATGACCTTTTATTTCAGCAAACAAATACTTAATATTTATAGCAACTTCTGTAGTATCTAACATCAGCCATTGTGATAACCTCAATTACCAGTAACTCTTGAACAAGCTCTCAGCTACGGTAAAAAAATAAAGTAAGCCAGTGTTATTATTTGTAATTTTAGAAAAAAAATATGGAATTACTACTTACCTCAATTTCCTGAGTTTTGGTAATTTCTGTAGTATCAAATTACGTTACTTTGACTATCTCAATTACCGTGAATTCTTGACAACAAGCTCTCAACTACAATAACATAAGACCATCAATTTTAGTACACAAATACAATATTACTTTCTTACCGCATATTCTTGAGCAGTGGTAACTTCAGTAGTATCAAATTTAAGCCATTTTGACTATTTGAATAAACCAGTCACTGTTGACAACAAGCTCTTAGCTACACAAAAAACATGCCAGAGTTATTTTTGTATACTTAGCTGACAAATATGGAATTACGTACTTACCTCAGCTTCCCTCGAGTAGTAGTAGCTTCCTTAGCATAATATTATGGCGTTTAAGGGGCATACGTACCATCTATCCATACATATATACTAGTGGTATGCTTGAGCACAAATATCGAGCGAGCCTGCCTAGGTTACATAAGTACAGTATTGTTACGTAATATAGTTTAGCTTAGGTCATGTAAAAAAGTATTTAGTAGTCGACCATTAATATTACATATGGGACAGTCCCAGATTGATCACTTAGCTACTGTCCCACAACGGAACTGTACTCTTTCTATTGGTAGTCTCAGAAATAATAAACTTTCCTATGTATAATCTGCCAAACTATCGAATGCTTCCACTATTGTAAAAAATTGGAGTGTTTATTTGATTCTAGAATGGCTTTTTTTCATGAATATATCGATTCAATCTGAAGTGACTGTGCAGACTTCGGCGACCATTACCTATTGTCACAGGTTGCAGAAAATCACATCAAATATATATTTTTAAACTATCATGTTATCATTGCTTCCTTATAATTGTTGTGATTTTGGGTGTGGTCTGGGTGTGGCTAAATATCCCTGAACCATGATTAAAAAAAGTTGTCAACTATGATATTACCAATCAAATACAGAATTACTCTATTACCTCAATTTCCTGAATAGTGATAACTTCTGTGGTATCTAATTTAAGCCATTCTGACTACCTCAATTACCAGTAACTGGTGAACAAAACTCGCAGCTCTAACAAAAAAACTTAGCCAGAGTTATTTTTGTAATTTTAGCTAACAATATGGAACGACGTACTTATACATCAGCTTCTTCCAAGTAATGGTGGCTTCCTTCGTTTAAATATTTAGCCACTCTGACTACCAGTGACACTTGATAACTAATGAACGGCATTGAGCAGCCCCAAAAAACGACGAAGTTTTGAAAGTATGTTTGGTAAAGGGTTTTCAAAGCCATAGCAACCGTTTGCAGTAACATTTTGGGACTTGAAAAACAAGCATTTCGCAGAAATTATCTCACAATTTGGAGCCCAACTTTCAGGTAAGACTTTCTTAATGCTGTACTATCAGAAGAAACTGAGGTCAAGCCTAAAAAGCCGTGTTTTTAGGAGAAAAAGATCCCGCCCACGCGTACAATCCATATATATAATATATCGAACATATACCCAATTTTGCATTGTCCATCCCTAATATACTAGTGGTGTGCTTGAGCACAAATGGCGAGCGAGCCTGCTAGTTAGGTAACATAAAATGACAGGATTGTTACTATGTTTTAGCTAAGTTCATGCAAAAACTATAATAGCAGTTAAGACCTTTATTTCAGCAAGCAAATACTTAAACTCACTTACCTGATTAATGGTAACTTCTGTAGTATCAAACATCAGCCATTCCGATAACCTCAATTACCAGTAACTCTTGAACAAGCTCTCAGCTACGATAAAAAAATAAACCAGTGTTATTATTTGTAATTTTAGAAAACAAATATGGAATTACTACTTACCTCAATTTTCTAAGTATTGGTAATTTCTGTAGTATCAAATTTAAGTTACTTTGACTATCTGAATTACTGTGAATCTTGACAACAAGATCTCAGCTACAATAACAAAAGACCATCAATTTTTTAGTACAAAAATACAAAATTACTTCTTACTTCATTTTTTTGAGCAGTGGTAACTTCAGTAGTATGAAATTTAAGCCATTCTGACTATTTGAATATACCAGTCACTGTTGACAACAAGCTTAGCTACAAAAAAGAAAGGCCAGAGTTATTTTTGTATACTTAGGGTCTTCAATGCCATAGTAAACGGTCAAAGCAACTTTTTGTGTCTTGAAAAACAAGCGTTTTTGCAGGAAAATATGGGTAAATTCTGTAGTATCAAACATCAGCCATTTTGATAACCTCAATTACCAGTAACTCTTGAACAAGCTCTCAGCTATGATAAATAAAATAAACCAGTGTTATTATTTGTAATTTTAGAAAACAAATGCTCAGTATCAGCTATAATTGATGGTTTTACTTTTCTGGAAGTATTGCCCATGAGAGATGAAAAGACTATATTACTGTAGCATTATTGCTAAGTACTCTATTATATGCTTTTTGTGTCAGTCATGGCACCCGTCATCATGTGATTGTATCCCGCCATCATGTGATTATTGCCATCATCACATGATTAATGCCTGTCATCACATGATTATTTGCCCATTGCCACATGATTGTTGCTGGTCATCACGTGGTTATTGCCCGGCATCATGTGGTTCTCTCTAGTGTCACTGAGTCATATGAATACTTTAATTATTTAATACTCTTTGTCAATATGCTACATTAGTGCTCATATAGGCAATATGTGTGTTTCATATACTTCATTGAGTAGGATAGAGCCATTTCTTCCTGTTTGTTGGCCAATAAATTAGTAGCAAAACCTTAATACACTGCACGCATTAAGCTTGTGCTTGTGAAGTGAATAATCAATAATTGTTAAAAAAAATAACAACATTATAAGCCCATATTAAATTATATGTCTGTATTTGTAGGAGTGGAGTCTACACAGAAATCTACTACAGTTCAACCTACCAGCACCTGAGGCTCTTATGAGAGCTAACTTTGCACACACACCAAACATTGGTATGTATTATTTTAATCATATTGAGTTGTGCACATTCTTTGCCTTATTATTGGCTCTATCATTTTAGTTAGCTTAGATTCTTACATGGAAGTCTATGAACAAACACGTCATTGCTCACTTATTTAATTTCATTTATTTCTGTAGACCAATTTAATTTGTTAATTATATTACACAAATCTTTAATTATGGCACTTCTTCTTCAGTACAGCAGCCATTAGCTACTGTAACGTTACATAACAGGACTATACACCTTTATCATCACCTCTCCCATATTAAACATAATATAGTTACGGCAAAGTGTCAGCTCCACTAGGAGGCATATGTGAGTTGGAATACAGCATGTGGTGGGGAATATTCATGCACAGTCAACTTCTAGTGAGTCGGGGGTGGTACGGGGTTGTCTTCACCTTCTCCACCCCCACCAACATACACACTTCCTTCACCAAACCAGAACAAAACTGAAAATATAGAAGTATATGGAACTCACGCAGCTGATAAGTACTGCTTATGAAGTGGCAAATCAACTTAGATATATTGGCAAGGCTTAGTTTGTTTGTTTTTTGACATTAAAATGCATACAGTTGAAAATCTGGACTAAAATAATGTCTAATTGACAGAGCTAATCAATATGACAGCAAATGTCATGATTATATATAAAACTAGGACCTGGAGTTACATTGTGATGTTAACATTAATTTACTTGTAATATTAAGAAAGAAATAGATATAATTACAAAATATTGCTATTATAAAATATTAAGAGCACATCACAACAATATGTCTTTTACATATATAAACAATTGTGTAAGACAATTATATCAACATTCTTAAAAATTGTAGGAATACTCCCTTAGGGTACATTTCACTTCTTAAACTGAAACTATAGCTTGAAAACAATATAAGGTATAGCTACGTGTCTATAGACACCTTCCTATCTGTCATTAGTACATTTTCTGAATGGTGGGTTGCAGTTGAGGTTGAAGTCATAACGAGGAAATTAGTGGTTCTGGTCTTCATCAAGTGAGACATTTATCCTTGTTTGTGGTTTGTTACTTCGGGGAAGAAGGTACATCTATATAGCTATAGCGATGTTTCTTAGCTAATAGTATTATAGTAGAATTATCGATTCAGGAAACTATTGAGTGACAATTTATGTATATATTAGAGTAGCTTTTACACAATGTATTTATACCATGAATGGATATTCAGAAACAACGACAAAAAAAAACAACAAGCAAAAAGACAAAAAAACAAGAAACAATAAAATCAAAGTTTGAGTGAAAACCCATTGTGTTGGGATACTAAACCAACCTCGCCTTCCTCCTCCTTTTTTATTTTAAACATTCGTAGAGACACTACTTTTATAATAGTATCTAATCTATTATACAGTCGCTGGAACCGCTCTGCAAATAACTTTCAGAAAGGATTTAATTAACCGACCGCAATAGCAATCAGCGGAAGTGGTGGGTTGCAGTTGAGGTTGAAGTCATAACGAGGAAATTATTGGTAGTATTTGCGTGTATATACATACTAGATGGGGTAACCCCACCCCGCTTTAATGGCTGTTACAAGCTTACAAACCTTTCTTCTCGTTGTTCATCTTTTTCTATTTGAAGGGTAAGCAGGATCTGGTCTTCATCAAGAGAGTCATTTATCCTTGTTTGTGGTTTGTTACTTCAGGTAATTAAGAAGGTACATCTATATAGCTATAGCGATGTTTCTTAGCTAATAGTATATTCTAAAATAGTTTCTGCTCAGTGTTTATCAGTGGGAGTATGTAGTCCTCCTTTGCTGGTATTTCTCATTAGCATCCTACCTGTGTACAATCACGAGAATGATCATAAGTATTAAGTCCAGCGAGCCAAACCCTTTACCGACCGCTCCATGAAGGAAAGCCATCCATATATATCGTATCTTTCCGTTCCCCACTCAGGTATGCAGATAGAATTGCAGGGCTGAAGCTCTGCAGGTGGAATGAGCTAACTTGTAGAAATTCTAGTATCAGCTCTTCCTTTGAGTGTGGCTTTTTTTTTATGAAATATGTTTTGATTAATTTTAAGTCAAAGCATATATTAAAAAAAGGCATTATTTGTCTCAGTTTCCAAAGTGTTAGGGAAGTTTCTTTGTTCTATTCAGGTTTCAGGGTTTTTGTTAGGGCTAGCATGTCCTTTTCTTGCTTTCTTATTTTTTTAATGACCAAAGCAGTGCTGCTTTGTCCATCTTTCATACTTCTGCAACAGCCTAATGAGCCTAATGGTTTAAAAGTAACTGCAGTATACCTTGACAGGAAGTAAATTAATACATTCATTTCAGTGAAATGAAACGTTCTTCACCGCACGGTCGGTAAAAAATTTACTTCATGTGTCTAAAGTATACCCGAACTAATACTATCCAATTAAAACACTACCTTACAACATAAATATATAAGTGGAACGAACTGTTGTTAGTATTCGTTGTGTTTTCGATGCTTTGACCAATCACCATAGAGTTTTACATATCCAAACCCTCTATCTGCTAGGACAAGCAGGAGTGTGATATTAAGTGTGTATGTGTATGTGTATCAGATTGTGACAAACCTGCTAGTCTCGTGGGCCAGACCCTTTGCCTAATCGCTCTGCTCAGAAGGATCTGGACACCCTAACGCATCCGTTTGGCATCTTTCATTCATTATCTCTAAATTCTTCTCAGCATGCCGATCGTGGAGCTAAATGCTTTATGTATTTAGGAAATTTTTGGAATTGAACATCAAAAAGAGTTAGGAAAAAATGTCTTTCATGTAACCTCTTAAAATGTTCACCCCGTTTTATTTTGATTGAGCAATGAATCTCATATATACTGCTAGGCAGCATTGCTGTTGTGCTTCAGTGTATTTTAGTATTATCTACCTCAGTTGAGTGGACCTTTTCTAGATTAAAAGTTCCTAATGCTAGATCTAAATACACTAACTAAAGATATCTAATATTTTCATTTATTACCGAAATTAAAATTTTCCTAATAATAAGCTAATAACCAATAAACCCATGAACAAGTGGAATTTACTTCAGCAATTACCTTTAAAACAACCTGAAAAGTCATCACAATAAAACTGCAACAAATATTAACTTCATTTCATGCTCTTATTGATCAAATTTCTACGGACTGATATGTACAGCTTTATTTATAGCTAAACTAATAAATAGTAACTAACTTTACTTACCATATCAATGAGAAGTTCTGGCAAGTGCACACTACACGTCAAACATCCAGAAAGGTGGAAGCTAATATTATGTATAGAGTATTGTCCATCGATATTGGCAGTGTACTTTCGGAAATGCTTTACATTCAGCTTGTAAATTGGAATATTACCATCCTGTTGCCTTTACCTAATTATAGAATGGAGCAATAATACTACAGTGGCACTATTAAGGCATACCTTTAATATTTGATATTACGATGTACAACTTCTGAAACAACTCTCAAAATAGTTGAGGGTTCATCTCCAATCTACATGTATGATATCCTTGCAAAGGATTGTAAAATTTTTAATATATTTGGTAACACTATACATTCACTTGCAGCCTGAATATCCAATCTTTTCTTCTACAACAAATCTTTTAAATAGGTTTTTATTTCATAATTTCTTTGTCAGCTTTCTTTTACTCTTTAGATGTATTCTCTCTCTTTCACAGGCTGTTTTTTAAACAAGAATTAAAGATATTTGGTCAGAGTGCTTGTGCGTTAAGCAAGCGGTCCTTGGTTTGATTCCTGGTGGTTACCAAATATTTGGATTGTGTATCGTTTAAAATAAGGCTGTGAAAGAGTGAGAATACATCTAAGTTTTTACTTCTAATGCTATTTAGGGCTATAGATTGACAAGAACACAACTAAATTCTTTGCTAAGAACTCTCCTACTAGGAACTGTGTATCGTGGGTCCAAGATTATAAGTGAATCTCAAAACTCTCCATTTTGTAGTATATGATTTGGCTACATTCAGATAGCGAACAAGTATTGCAAGCTTTCTAGTAACAATTAAGATCATTGGCTATCACTCGAGTACAGTGAGAGAAAATGCATCTAATGTAGAACGAATTGGTTTTGATTGACTTATGTTTTTCATCTAGATCTCACATTAAAAGAGGGCAATTAGAACGTTTTTATGTGCAATATGAGATAAGCAGGTTTATCCCTGAAATCCATTTCCCACAAGAAAATTTCCATACATTTATTTTGCAAATTCATATATAGCAGCGTGCATTAAATACACACACGACTCCTTTTAAACTTGTGGCCAAATGTGTTAGTTACTTATACTGGCAGTAGATTGTAAATTACTCTCTCACCTGGATTGATAAATATTGAGTGAATGGTTTGCCTAAAGTAGTAGGTGTGGTCATACTTTGGAGTAAGTTATCACATTAATTAATAATTAAGATTTATTTATAGTTGTAGGATGTTAATAATATTTAGTTCTTTTTCTGAAATGAACAACTTAATATTTTCACATTGTTTTATACAAAAACAGATTTTTTCTCAAGTGAACAACTTAACAATATCATATTGTTTTATACAAAAACCAGAACAAACAGCTGAGTATAACGTATCACATAATTATGTAGTGTTCATGTGAAACGATTCTTTCGGCATTGTTGATGATAGCAAATTATTTTTCATTAATGTGTTTTACTTTCTTTGTTGTAGGATTTGACTTGGAGAAAGCTAATAAAACATTTGTCTGACTATGAAGATTGTAAATCTGTCCCTGCTGAACTTAAAGATATTGCCACTTTCTGCCCTGATGTCCTTTGAATTTTAATTAGATAGCTATTACTAATCTTTTTTCATAGTCATACATTTTAACCTTTTTTTAAAAACTTTATTGTGTGTAATTTTTAATTGTAATTTGTTAAAGATATAAAGAGATAGAGATATGTCTGTGAGATAGCTATAGCTGAATGTATTAGTACTGGTAATTAATTATTTTGAATAACACGCATGCACGAGAAAGTTAGAGTAGTAGTCCTGTCTGTCTGTCTGTCTGTCTGTCTGTCTGTATGTCTGTCCGTCCGTCCGTCCGTCTGTCTGCCTGTCTGTCTGTCTGTCTGTCTGTCTGTCTGTCTGTCTGTCTGTCTGTCACGCTCTGTTTTGGAGATTATGTATAGGTTACACCATGACGAGGATGGTGGTATGGGATTTACACAACTGAGGGCCAAAGGCCAGGTTATAGTGTAAATATCGTACCGACTGATCACGGAGGGGTGCAACCGACTTTTAACATGGGTTTAGGTTATAGGAAACACACAAAAATTATAATTTTGATTGGATGGTTTACTTTTCATAAAATTTATTCACCGTAAATTGAGCAATCTAATATTGGACGGTTTGAATGTGCCATGGTACAATGACAATTAACAGCTGATTTAGGCATGAATTACTAACATTTAAGACCTTTTATTGTGCTACTTTATTGAATTTCGGGCTGATTGTTGAGAAAATGCAAGCTGTGAGCTCTGCGTCAGTTCAAGCTTATGCCCTCACTCAGACTACTGTTCCTGTGTCTCAGAAAACTCATGTGAGGACATTTGACAGCGTCCAATCCTTTGCCACCAACATTATAACTGGTAACAGGGCTGGCAGCTCTCAAGAACTCAAATGCCAGTTACATTGGCCTATACCCTGGCAAGCAGAAGATTTTTTTCATATGGTTTGTATGTGTAAACGTATACTTTGTGGTTCCTCGATCTTACCGTCAGATCTGTTTTTGAAGCGTCCCAGACTCACAGGATCACACAAGAACATCTATACACTCTACAATCTGTATATGTGCACGTCATAATCACTGGTCTTCGTTTCTCCATTCAGTTGTAGGGCACTGGAATAAAGTACCTAATTCAATTGCTGGCCTATGTACCAGCAAGGCCTTCAAACTAAACCTAATGAAGTTCATTTATGTGTAACAGCTTGTATTTTTTATGTGTTACCTGTACATTTCTTACATATGCATTTCCTTTTTTTTTTATCTCTGTTTTCTTTATTTATCACTTGCTAGTTAGCTTTCCATGTTCTCTATTGTAACATCATAAATACAAAAAAGAAGTGGAAATATTTGAAGATTGTCATTTTATTGCTGTTCTCCTTAAAGACAATGTCATTCAAGACGTTGATGTTCTTAAAATTCTTTTTTTTTTAAATCTATTTCTTGTATTTTATAAAATTATATAATTTTTTTTTGTGAACATTTTAAAAATTCGTTAAAGGTAAGGCTGAATGTTTGATAAAGACTGTACATGTGAGAAGGCCATAGCTAAATATATATTATCTTAAAGAAAGCAATTTGAAAAATTATGCTGCTGAACAATAAGCTGGTTGTTGTTAGTTTGAAACGAGAAACTATACCAATACACTTGATTATACTCTGAAATGCTTACTTCATGCTTACTTGCTAACAGTAACGATCATATTATATAATTGCTAGCTTTTTAGCTTACTTTCCTTCTTGTAATCATGGGGGTTGTTAACCACCTTCTCCTTCCCCTCTGGAGTTTAAAATTCACTGAGCTACTCTGCATACAACTAAGAACTATTGCGTACTGATCAATGAAAATTCTTCTTCTGGCTTTAACAGGTAAGGAAACTCTCTAGATAAGAAACCTGGAGTTCTTCATTTATGAAATAAGGCATATTCTCTCTAATATTGGTAAACCTACCATTGGCATTATGAGTGACAAGCTTGCTTCTTTAGAAGAGTTATATACCATTTAAAAGGAGGATCCCATGGTTAATTTTATCATTATTGATGGAGCTGAAATGTCCAAATGCTACATCCTAAGAACTCTCTCTGATGTTAATAAAGAGTTAAGTTAGAAGACCTATGCACCATATAAAAGGCTAAGAGGCTAGTTTCATCATTATTGACGGAATTGTTCAAATGCTGCATCCTAAATAATTTTCAGATTATGCATCTGTCACAACTTAACAATGCAACAAGTTCAGTCATTCTTGCACTGCAAACCAAAAGGTGTGTAGTTCACACCAAATTAAGCGTGAATCACTTGTAACAATAGTCACACCAAAATATGGTGTGATGCTCACACCTCATCATTTGGGTGTGAAGTACACACCAAATTTAGCGTGAATTCTCACCACAATCACTATGAACTCATACTTACATTAATGCTGAATTATTTTAAGTTACATTGATTCTAGTAATACATATCAACATTTTTTTCCAAAAAGAGATTAGTGTAATCCCAGATCTCATTTATCAGACGACTAAAATCTTACTCAACTCTCTTATCTAACACACAAGTGTACAAAACATTTATAAGGTAGATTACAATGATAATAGCATTGGTTTTTGCCTGCACATGAATATAATTAATGTTTAGTAAAGGGTCCATGCTATTCCATTGAGTGTGAATTTCACACTAAGTGTGCATTCACACTAGGAAGAAAGTGAGAAGGACACACTATGCATAGGTGGTGGGCATTCACACCACTAGTTTGGTGTGAATTTGGTGGGTTTTCACGCCATAATTTTTACAGTGTAGCACACAAGTGTACAAAACATTTATAAGGTAGATTACAGTGATAATAGCATTGGGTTTTGCCTGCATATGAATATAATTAATGTTCGGTAAAGGGTCCATGCTATTCCATTGAGTGTGAATTTCACACTAAGTGTGCATTCACACTAGGAAGAAAGTGTGAAGGACACACTATGCATAGGTGGTGGGCATTCAC
>WLWI01002806.1_pt1 | contig 15033 bp, 6 predicted proteins | sample 6701501 | NCBI WGS metagenome assembly WLWI01 (sample SAMN12718690, study PRJNA515312) | sponge metagenome | isolation source: marine sponge | host: Mycale hentscheli | place: New Zealand: South Island, Marlborough, Capsize Point | collected 2014-11-01
GATAGTGACTCTCAACAAACGAAAGCAGTTTACTACTTGGATTTGTTCTCCCTGAAGCTGAAGGCTGATTGATGGAGGGGTCTTTTTGTGGGACACAATCATTGATTTCACTTTTCTAATATTAAGCCTAAATCCTCTGCTTGTAAGCCTGTTGGCTATTGTTGCCAGGTCATCTGCTACGGCTGGTTCATTACGAAACCAGCTGAATAGAGGGTTTGACACACCAGCTCTAAAGAGAACATCTATAATTCCGAAATGAGATACAGAATCAAAAGCCTTGGCTAAATCAAGAAAGATACAGACTGTACTCTGGCCAGCTTCCGTGTTTACATGCCATGACTGTGTCATTGAAATCAGCGCCTCTTGAGTGGATCTTCCCAGACGGAAACCAAACTGCGAAGTTGAGATGGCCTTTATTCTACCAAGGAGATGGTCAAGTAAAGTGCAATGGACTAGTCTCTCTTGAACCTTCCCAACCAAGGATAAAATGGATATAGGTCTATAGTTCTCAACTAGATTGGAGTCTCCCTTCTTGAAGATAGGGGTAACTCTGGACAATTTCCATGCAGAGGGAACTTTTCCAGATGAGAAGGAGGAGTTGAAGAGAGCAGTTAGTCTGGTGCAGAGTGGAGCAAAGTAAGCCTTGAGCAACGTAGCTGATAGCAGTGTTAGTCTTTAGGGCACTTATTGCTCTCAGTCAGAGGCTTCACATAATAAAGAACACAGCAGTGGAAGTGAAAAGTCAGTAGGCTCTGTTGGTATAATTTGAGGAGGACCTTGGTTAGGCAATGTGGGAGGGGCAAAACATGTGGCAAAATTGTTGTTTAGTATGGTGGCCTTTTCTAGATGTGGAGACTGAGTGGTTGACATCTGACAAGGTTTGGGGGATTTTGGAGGAGTTGTTGGATAGGTGATGGTACATTTTCCAGAACTTGCTCAGACTACTAGAGAGGGTCAACGAGGAGAAAAAGACCTTTTGGCTTTCCTAATGGCAGAAATAGCAAGGTTTCTCAAACGTCTAAATGTTGCCCTGGCAGATGGTGAATTAGATCTCTTGGTTAAATGCCTCACTCTGTTCCTCTTTCTGATGGCACGTACAGAACTGGTGATCCATGGTGGTAACGGTTGGCTGCAAGTTACATGCTTGCTGGGAATGTAACGACTGGTCCATAAGGGCATTGTAGATCATTGGCCATGTCTTATCCATGTCACCACCAGTTATGATTTTAACTGGGGGTAGAGAGTATTCTAAAGTTGCATTTAGGACATCAAAGTTTGCCTTATGGTACAGCCACACCTTTCTTCGATGGATAGAAAATATTAATCTGGGAGTCTTTAGAGACCAAGATAGGGAGCAATGGTCTGATTCACCTAATTCCGCAGACACCCACACATTATTAAAAAAGAGAGGATCACTGCAGAAGACAAGGTCAAGCAGTAGAGTAGAGGTAGTGGGAGTGTGATTTGATGGAGCCAAAGCCATACATCAGGGCTAGTAGCTCTTCAGTTTGAGCAGTCTGTACCACCGCCGACAGATTAATGTTAAAATCCCCAATAATAAGTACCTTTTCTTAATTGGTACGGTTAAGTGAGCCGATAACAGAATCTAGCAGGGATAGATCTGGTCGTGGCCAGGAGGGCGGTAGATAACAGCAATTAACACAACACCAGCCTTGAGTTCTAGTTCCATTGACAGCAATTCTGAGGTAAAATGACTTGTGAAAGATCGTAATTGAACAGTCTCTTCGACATAGATAACTACTCATGCCTATCCTGTCCCTGCGGAAGAGTCTATATGATGCCAGGTGAACTTCACAGTCTCTAATATTATCATCAAGCCAGGTCTCAACTAGAGCAATAATATCAGGGGAGTTAGTGCTGGAAGCTAGTAGTCACAGCTCATCGATTAGGCAACAGGATCAGAGAGACATGTTTTCTTGGGAAGCAGTCAGTTGGTTCTTTGAAGCTAGGAGATTGGATAGAATCCCAGCAGGAGGTGGTCATGGAAGAGCAGCCAGCGAATGGGAGGTTACTAGAGAGGCAGGCAGGGCAAAACCATGCGGCACTGTCGTGTTGCCAGAGGTCGCAAGAGTTGCAATACACAGCAACAACTTCTGTAGCTCCGCCTATTTAACGTGACACAGTAGTAGCGATCACCGTTGGACGAAGCTTTGGAAACTCAATCGACAGAATCGAGAACCATCTTCACTTTGCGTACTATCCGTGTCGCTTTTCGCCGTCGCGTCAACTACTCAGGGCTGAAGTATCGTCAAATGTAAGAAGTAGGTGTGTATATTTATATAGATAGCAACTTTGAAACAATAATTGGTAGTAAGACAGTCAGGCAGAGGCTACTGGGTACCTGTGAGATACAAAGGCATTGACGCTTTAAGAGTGTAAAAATCACCCACAATATGCGACATAGCCTGACTCTGTGATGGTGTGTTTATAAGACGAGTCTTTGTTTCTATCTGAGTGTTTTTTTTTCAATTTATTGAAACTTCTAGTATTTATTCATTGAATGTTTACCTCAATTCTATATTTTACCTTTTTCTGAGACAATGTTTTTAAATACTTTTCTGACGTTATAGACACACAGTAGAGACTCAAAGCTTGTATATAACTTTAGTCGCAATAGAATATATTTGGGAATTATATGCATAGAAAAGTTTTAACATTACGTATGTGAACATGTGTAAGCATGGTGTTAAAGTCTGCATCATCATATGATTATCTTAATGCAAAATTTGATCCAAGATTTGAAGAAAGCAATTATTCATAATTAACTGCAAATCTAATTTTTATTAATCAAAGACCTGTTTTATTCATCCCACTTTGACCTATACTGGTCATTAGTTAACAAGACTACACATTTGTTTCAATAGAGTTGTAAAATCACCATTATATGCAATGTATATGTTATATAACTTCTTATGCAATGAATAAAATTTGAATGTGGTTCTTACTCTGTTAAAATGGGATGCTTAAATAACCCCTCGCGAGGTGTTTTCCAGGAAGCGCTGTCTGGACACCCCACTTTGAGCCCTTATAACTTCTATACCAATGCATACTTTACCAAGTGAGCTTATATAATAATAGCTTATATCCATTAGTTTCTTCCTTTCAAATATATTTTAGTTGTGACTAACTACGGAGACAATATTAGGCTGGGGTGCTCAGGCAGCACTTCCTATTTAACACCAAAACTAAGTTATCGAAACACCCCATTTTTAACAAAAAATATCATTTGTATGGTTAATTCAAGGCCGTTCATGGTGTGATAATACTCGATACTCTAACATTTTCATATCTTTTGTTGTATATTAAAGTCATTGTATTGTTTTCACTGTTACTCTTGCTGAAAAATCTTTCATGTAATTGTAGATGTCCTACACTTTTATGATGTCGTGCTTAATAGTAGCAACTATGAATATATTAGGTAAGTAATGATGTTGATGTTCCCAAAACATTAGATTCAGTTACTCTTGCTGAATGAAAATAATTTATTTTATTGGGTGAGGTAATGGTAAAGGTCACATATGAACATTATGGCTCAAAATGGTCCAAATTGGAGGAGCATTTTACTGTGCTATAGACATAGTTTTTAAACTATATTATTTTACCCTTCTAATAAGACTAGGATACAGCTAAACTATTTGAGTCTAAACTGTATTCATAAAGAAATGACCGAGTCATCTTGTACTGCTTTTAATAAGTGTATAATTATTATGAATACATTTAAATAAATTTAATGCATTAACTTCAATTCAATCTACTATAGCCTACCCACCCCTGCAGTAGTTTGTGATACATCATGAATTTATAGTTGTAGCTATGAGATAAAAGGGAGTAATTAAGTAAAACACATAATCATAATCATTAAATATAATTTCAAACAACCAGAGTTTTATTATTCTTTTTATATAGAGATACACAGTGGTGATAAGTTTCGTTAAAAATCTGGTTCTATGGAGAATCAAATAATAATTATTATTTATACCATATTAAGACCAAGCTACTTGTTGGCATGTGCCTTTAGTTATATTAGTACTTATTACATGAGTCAGAGTGTGATATGGTGAAATATTTCATGAGCAGGCTAATTTATTTTCATGAGCCAGAGGCAAGTAAAAAATAAAGCCTGAGAGTGAAATATCTTGCCATATCACTCTGACAAGTGTAATAAGTGGTTTATTCCACACTAGATATCTTTATTACTGTAGTTAGTACTATAGAGGAAGGGTAACTCACAGCTAAAGTTGGTTGTAGGGGCTACCCACACCCCAAGCCTACATATTAGCAGCTGCTCTAACAATGTTGAGTGGGGTACACCAGAGGAAGGTAGCTGTAAAAACTAGAAAATTTGAAAAGTTAGGCCTGGTTGCTATAATTACAAAGGTAAGAGCTTGCAAGGTACAGCATGAAATAACAGCTTGAAATATAGCGAGTTATTTCATGGGTCATGTACCTAAAGATATCATTGTGAAGATATCTAGGGTGGAATAAATATGTATTATATAAATACATATTTTATATATATATATAGTACTTATTACATGAGTCAGAGTGTTATATGGCAAAATATTTCATGAGCGGGCTAATTATTTTCAAGAGCCAGAGGTGAGTGAAAATAAAGCGCCTGAGAGTGAAATATCTAGCTATATCACTCTGACAAGTGTAATAAGTGGTTTATTCTACACTAGGTATCTTTAACCCTCAGCGCGCATGCACGAAAGGGTTATACTAGATATCCTGTCTGTTTGTCTGTCTGTTTGTCTGTCTGTCACACTCTGATTTTGGAAATTACTGACAATTAACAGTAGATTTAGGTATGAACTTACTCAGGACGAAGATTTAATACCTTTTATTGTGCTACTTTTTTTAATTTTGGGCTAATCGTTGAGAAAAAACGAAGCTTTCAGCTCTGCAGTAGGTACCAGCTTTTATGGGCAATGTCCCATAGCATCACGTCATAATCACGTGACCAAATATTTTCGTGCAGCCATCGGTGTAGTTTGATTTATGCTCAGGGAAGTTAACGGAGTTGAAAGAAGTGAAGTTTTGCATTGAAAATGCGTATCGGTGAGTGTTTCTGGCTAGTTTAACTTCTTCTCTTATGAACACAGCATTTCCATGTACCATTTTCTTTGGTCAAGCTATTTTGATGCCTCATTAAAATAGCTAACAGATTGCTTGTTCTTTTGGATGGAGATTATATTGTAATAGCTAGGTAGTGCTTAATATTGCTGAGGGTTTGCACCTTTGGTGGCTAATTACTACCGTAATACTAGAGGAAGGGTAACTCACAGTTAAAATTGGCTGTAGGGGCTACCCATACCCCCCACCTGATATTTTAGCAGCTGCTCTAACCCTGTTGAGTAGGGTACACCAGAGGAACATAGCTGTAAAAACCTGAGAAAATTGAAAAGTTTGACCAGTTGCTATAACTACAAGGGTAAAATAACAACATGAAATATGATGAGTTATGTCACTGGGTCATTTATCTAAATATATTATTGTGAAGATATCTAAGGTGGAATAAATATATTTAATATATATAATAATAATTTTTTTGCCCATACTACACACAACTGACATTTCTAGATATGACCCTGGTAAAAATATCAAGTATATGCTGCTTTTTAACTTCAAGATACAACTTCATCATCCATTATTGATCAATTGGGGGAACTATCACACCCATGATATGTATGACCAACTCTGTAAAAGCAGTTTTTGTGAAAATACCTGTAATAGCTCAATAATATCCTAGACAACCACTGTAATAGCTCTAATTTAGATGGTCTAGGGGTCAGTAAATATCATCGGCTTGCTTAGAATATTGAAATTGTGTATATAATATGCATTTAAGCTTAACAGAAAATTGCTATAATATTATGTAATGTGTACTTAACATTAAAATTTCGATATTTAAAATTATATTTTAATCAACGTTGCTGGTCTTTGTTTCAATTTATTTTATTTTTCTTCATATTTCAGGTGGTGTAAATGCACGTTATGAGTTACATGTTAGTCCGCCTAATTCTAATGGTTCATTTTGTCCAGGCAACATTGAGTTTACATGTACTGGTCGAGATGTTCCTATTGAATTGCATTGGTTCATCAATGAATCATCAGTGGCACAATATCTATATAGACAAACAGACATTCTTCCTAGGAATGTATTGGTTTCTCCAATTAATGTTACAATAGTCAGTGCTACTGGATCATCTACCATTGATATTGTATCAACTTTGTCAAGTAATTTCAGTTATTTAAGAGGAGCTTCTATTCGTTGTGGAAGAGATGCTATTTTGAGTAATTCTACAATAGTAGACAGCTATGGTAAGTTGTCTACGCTTGGCATACATTGTAGTTTGCTCTCTAATTTTAATGCATCATTTTTTCTGGCCATCATTGAGTTAACTTGTATTGGCCCATGTGTTCCTATTGTAATGAATTGGTATCAATGGTCAGTAATTTTCCTGTAAAAATAAAATTGACTTTCCAGTTAGTTTTACCATAATTAGTGCTACTGGCTTATTTATTATTGATATTACTCCTACTCAGTCAAGTAATTTCTACTACTTAAGAGGAGCTTTTATATAATGGGGAAGACATTTAATTTTGGTAACCAAATAGTGGTAAAAGTTATGGTAAGTCCATATAAGAAACATAATATTTACTTGCTCACTCATATACAATTTTGAGTATTCCTTCTCATAAACACAATAACTCCAGACCACATTTTTTTTCAAAAATGTGCATTAAGATTCTCACAAAACTCTAAATTTAACATGCAAGAATATTTCAGTCATTGAATTTGCCATTCAGAATGAACACTACTGATGTGGCCATAATCGTGTGAATTAATGTTATTGTAACAATATTGCTGTAGTCTCAATTCTAAGAATGGTACTTGTGAAGTGATATTTTATTTAACAAAAACTACCGTGGGGGCTGAACATCCATGTACAATTTTTGTATGTTTTAATACTTTATTTGATCTATTTTATTTTTTTGTCATTTGTTTTGTCCCTTTGTTTGTGAAACATTCCTGTATCATTTTACCCTTCAGACTTTGGAAATAAATATAAAACCATATAAATGGGACATCCTCCATTGCATCTGAAACTGGTTGCAGTGTATCTCATCTAAAATAGTTATAAGAACTTACAAACTGTGTACGTCGAGTTAATCACATAAACTAAAACTATAATTAGTACTAGTGTCTAAACTAAAACTTAAATTCTCATGGTATACATTAAACAGATTAAAATATATTTTAATGAAAATTAAAGCTAAAATAAATACATACTGGATATCATGCATAATTTATTATTATGCATGAAATCCAAAATAATTAAACACATAAAATGTTTGCATTAGTTGTAATGCCTCAACTATAACTAAGTTTTATCTATATCATTTCAGTAAAAAAAACAACAACTAACTATAGCTAACTGAAACTATATATTTATATATATATATTTATATTATATTTACCAGAGCAACCACGCTTGTTGTTAAGGACTATAAATCGGATACAGTCTGGTATGCTCATAAGAAAATGTATTAGCGGGGAAAAGTCTGATATAGTTCTTAGCAACCATAATTATGGTGGAAGGCAGATCAAAGCAAAATGGAATAATGAAGAGGGTTAATACAATTACTAAGATAGCTAACGCTATACTTTGCTCGTTGTTTATGTTTGGGCTATAAAATAGTTATAAACCAAAATCATTAGGTTTGTATTTCGATTTATAAATCCTCGCCACTCGGGCTGCACCCTGGTGTCTCGGAGTTTATAAATCGCATACAAACCTCAATTTTGGTTTATAACTATAACATATATATATTTATAATATATATAAAATATATTTATTCCACCTTAGATATTTTCATGATTTTTCAAGTTGTTATTCAAGTTGTACTGAGCAAGCTCATTACCTTTGTAGTTGCAGCAACCAGCCAAACTTGTCAATTTTCTTAATTTTTCCAGCTACCTTCCTCCATAGCTATAAAGGTTAGAGCAGCTGCTAAAATATCAGCTGGGGGTGTGGGTAGTCCCTACAACCAACTTTACTCTGTGAGTTACCAGTCCTCTAGTACTAACTACTGTAGTAAATATATCTAGTGTGGAATAAACCACTTATTACACTTGTCAGAGTGTTATGGCGAGATATTTCACTCACAGGCATTATTTGCACTCACCTCTGGATCTAGAGAATAAATTAGCCTGCTCCTGAAATATTTCTCCATATCACACTCTGACTTATGTAATAAGTACTATATATATTTATTTATTTATTGTATTCTTACTCCTTTGGCCTCAATAGCTAATACTTACATCATTCCATTAAGCTATAATGAGGAGTATTCACCTAGCTATAGTAATGTATTCTTCATTATTTATCATTCTATGACTTTTGAGCATTTGATTATTGTATTTTAATTAGGAATGATTGACATTGAATCAGTGAAACCAATTTATGGTCATAATTTACGACTATTAAGCATCATTGTAAATTTGAAGATGTCGGTAAGTATTCACATTCATTTTATTTAAGTGAGCACAATGGTTGAGGAATTATTGATATAAAAAATATCAAATTAAAGTAGTACATTTGTAAGAATTATATATTGTTTACAAATTGTCATGTGACTTCCTGATAAGCAACAAATTCCGTCACAATTTTCATTTTTTGTGTTTGCAAATCACTGATATTGAAGCTTTTTATAAACATCTTGATAATATTATTTTAAACAAATTCCATCTTCTTTCCTGCTAGGGCTAGGGCTAGGGCTAGGGCTAGGGCTAGGGCTAGGGCTAGGGCTAGGGCTAGGGCTAGGGCTTGGCTATTATTTACATATAATTGAAATTGGCAATTGTCAAAAAATATTTTAACAAGTTCCAATTTTGCATTTTGCAACTAACAAGTTTATTATTTTTACAGTAAATGGATTTGAATGAATAATTAAACATGATTTTCAAAAATATGCAACATCTTTAATGCATTTAAAAAAAAAAAAATTTGTACGATAGGGTACCAGTGGTATGTAGTTAACTTTTCATTAAAACAATGATGGTTGTAAAAAATTGAATATACAACCAATTTTATATGTTTTAGGGTCCAGCAGCACAATGTTCAGAATTGGAAACTAAGTATATTATACGACTAATGAGTGATTTATCAATGAATGTGATTAGTCAAGTGAATGGTACTTGTCAGATGCAGTGCAGTGAAGTGATTACAGTTCCAGAACCAGTGTATGACCAGTACTTCTTAGAAATTAGAGCTACTAACAATTTAGGAACAAACTTTTTTAACAGGACGGAAGCAATTGGTTAGTTCCTTGCCATTTGACTACATGTACCAATTTCATGCTTCATAACTTTAATCTAGTTACTGATGGATTATTTATTTCATTTAAAATTATAATTAAATTTAAGTAGATAACTTAAACATGATAATGTGTATAGTATCTTTCAGCTTCCAAGTTCTGGGAGTGAAAGAAAGTCGTTGTAACACCATAATGCCAGAAAAGAACTCAAGGAAATACTTTATATTGTGTACAAAAAAAACAGCGTGGCTGATTAAACAGTTTACAATGCCCAATTTTATCTCAGTGCTATCATCACAGTAGGAACACTGTATTCAAACTCTTACTGAATTATAAACCTGTATTCCACATGACTGAGGAATTCTAAAAAGTTGTGAAAATACCAATGCAAGTCTGTAACGATATGTTTCATTATTCATTAGATCACACCATAAATTCTAGTTTCATAACCAACCACTATGTTAGAAACGGACTTGAAATATTTATTTTAATGTGTTTTTCCTAGATCAAAGCCGTGTAAACATAGTCCTGAAAATTACATAACATAGAAATGATTTGTCAAAGTCACAAAGTTTACTGGTTTGACCCACAGCCAAATATTACTGTTGGCCAGGCTATGGCAACTAGAGTGACTTGACTACTCACAAACCAGATGGATTGACCACACAGCAAAAAAAATTATGAAAAGCAATAAATAATATATCAAGTTTTATCATATTTTTGACCATTCAAATTATTACATTTAAACATGATGTAGGCTTTAGTATTGCCAGTGATGTAGTCCCATAAAGTAAATGTGCAAAATGGATACTCTGTGATACACGCAACACAAAAATCAATTACATTTATAAAGGGCAGATTTAGTACTGCATTATGCAGTCTATTGTTATTTCTATATAAATTCTCAACATTCGACTAATTACTTCAGCACCTGGGTTCACTATGAATAGGTTTCTTTACTTTTTACTACTATGTAAAATCTGAAACTTGAACTAGATTATTCAATCTATGTCACATATAACTGTTATTTTGTTTTGGCATGACAGAATGTCTATAGACATGCAAATTTAGGTATGTCATTACAAGAACAGGTAAAAATTTTCACAGATTCACTCAATTAAAACTTTTACGTGTTCTTGTAATTTAACACTGCCTGAAAAGTGTCCATTGACAACCAAAACATAATGATGTGTATAATGTGTTGATAACTAGTTTGTTAACCTCTACAGCTTCTTAAATTTTTTGTTAACACTAATTACCTGGACAGTTTACGCATTTTGTCATGGTTGTAAATGGACTCTTTTCACCCTGTGTAATATAATAATTATTTGTGCATTTTGGACAACATTTATCATTTGTGATTAATGTTAATAGTTTGGTTGTAAGAGATAAAAAAGATACATAATTAAAATATTTACCTATTGTCATCTTTCTATCAGCATTTATCTATATCTGAGTTTTATTTATCTTGTATTCCAGGTGGTGTTAGTGCAAATGATGAGTTGCGAGTTAGTCCACCAAATTTTAATGAATCATTTTGTCCAGGCCTTATTGAGCTCACTTGTACTAGTCAAAATGCTCCTAGGATATTAAATTGGTTCATCAATGGATCATCAGTGGCACAATATACATTCAATCAAATGGATAGTCATTTTATAAATATAATGGACTCTTCAATTAATATTGCCATAGTCAATGTTACCAGCAAGTCATCTATTATCAATATTATATTAACTTTGTCTGGTAACTTCAGCTATTTAAAAGGAGCTTCTATTCAATGCGGAAGGGATTCCATTTTAAGTGATAACATTATGGTAGAAAGCTATAGTAAGTTTTAAATAAGTGTATAATATAGAAATAATGCATGTATTGACCATACTATCAGCAACATAATTTAAAACATGCATTTGGATTGCGGTGAGCAATTGCATATAATTGACAAAAGCACAAATATAAAATATTATTATTCAATTTCTTTACTTTGTGTCCTTTTTATACAAAAAGTTTCAAAATTGACAGTCAAGATGATGTTGGTGCTTGAAATAATAATTTAATAATAATTAAGAATTATTGCTTTAGTATTTTGGAAATAGTTTCATGAATATCACTGGAAGTGTGAGACAAAATTTGCTAAACTCAGTATACAGAAATGATATTTATAGAGCTATATTTACAAAATTTAAAATTAATTTGTGATTCAGGTAATTTGATCAAATTCTGTTTTTCTTCTTAATTTAATGGTAGTTTGAAAAAAAAAATTCCACTTCTTGTCATATTAAAAAGTAAAATCCATTTGGTTTTGAACTCCTTGTGACATTTGTGAAACCCACATATCACATTCTTTTAATTCTTCTTATTTGCATTACTAAGCTCTGATATTCTAATTAATAAAAGATTAGTCGTAGGGCCCTTTAAAAATAATATGTCAAATACTTCCATTTACACTTTAATACAAGTCAGCTGCAATACACTTGTTTTGAGGCTCCCATATATTCTCACAGAAGAATATCGATGAGTTGCTACAGCTCAAGTCATCCATGTGGCATTATTTGTGAGTTGGGTATGACCTATGAATGCTAGTTGCATTCAATGCAGTTGACAATATTATGAGAATCCAAATAATTTGTTATTGAGATGGAATCTCTGGCAATGTCATTCGTGGTTGCAAAAATCCACGCAATCTGTTTCTGCACTACTATATTATTCCTAAGACAGTCCTTTAGATTCATGTCATGTTCATGTCATTATATTTTACTCTAAGCAAAAGTAGCCAGTAATTTCTATGCATGGATAATTTTTGCGATGCTTTGTCAAAAATCTAACTCATTTAGCTACAAGTTGTTTTATCTCAAAATAGATTTTTTGCAACAAAGCAGCGATCTATTGTTTGTGCACCTATAGTGTAATGCTATGGAATAAATAAGATTCTTAATATATTTTGTTGATTAATTATTAGATATTACAGGCATAAATATTACATCAGTGAAAACAGTTTATGATCAAACACTTCAACTCACTCAGATCATTGTATCCTGGAACATGTTAGTAAGTACAACTATCAATGATTTGGACAGTGTATTAAATGAATGAGGCTGACAATCTGTCCAAATTATAGTACAAACACGTATTCAGTGCTGACCAAATATTTGGATTACATGTATTAACCAGTTTCCAGCTTCATGAATAATATTTATTTACTTTTTTTTATTTTTAAGTAGGCCATTTGGTCATGTACATGTTTTGATAACCACAATTAATATAACAAGCAATATGGTGTTTGTTGTAATTGAACAAATAATCAGTGTTATCTTTGTTTGATTACAAGTTGTACTACTTACTTAAGTTACAATTTTATTTAATGCCCTATGATTTTTATCTCAGAACATTTTGTGAAAACAACACTTTGACTTTGTTTATAGCTACTAATAAGGAAGCCTTTTGAGTTACGAGAATTGACGTTACAGAATCATATAACTAAAGCAAGCTAAACAAGCAATATACAAACAATAGAATAAATAATAATATACAAATTTAACATATCCATTCACATGGACATCTTCAATATTCAATCACATGAATTTAATTTTTCTAAAGAGTGATCACATGAATTTAATTTTTTGCCACACACTTGTGATTTGCAAACAATAATACGGTGTAATTACAACTTGTTCCAATTTATATACCATTGTTAGTGCCTTTAATGCATTCTTTCTCCTTACTATTGTGCAAATAACATTATTAGGATCCTGAACATTGTCCTGGATTGGATATTGTATATACTATACGATTAAAGAGTGATAGACTTAATGAGATTAGTCTATTGAATAGCAGCTGTTTCAGTTACATGCAGTGTACAGAGGAAATTTCAGTGCCAGAATATTGTTTATATGAGCATTACTTCTTGGAAATCACTGCTACAAGCGATAATCTGAAGATGCGTTTTGTTAGTATGACAAAAGTTATTGGTTAGTTTTGTGTTGTAATATTATTATACTGTGTAGTATAATATGCTTGTATGATAATAAAAATTACGAACAATATTATCATTAAAGATACCATGTCAACCACAATAATATCTCAATCTGTAATATACATAATGCTTATTGCATGAGTTAGAGTATAATGCAGATACTTCAAGAGGATCATTAGAGAAAGGTAGCTGCAAAACTTAGAAAAATGGCTAGTTATTATAACTCGAAGATTATCAAAGGACAAAGAGCTTGCACAATACAGGGAATGTGATAGCAAAACACACAAGCCATATACCTGAAATATAACATATTGAATTTATTAACATGGAATAAAGACTGGTGAAGAGGGTAAATGTGTCACCTCTTCGTACCCGAAAATATAATGGTATCTACTTCTTTGGGCATGAGAAAATAAATAATAAGCACTCATACTAGTCACTAGAAAACACCATTTCATTTTCACTCAAAAGTCAGCTTGTAACAAAATTTCCTAATTTCTTGACAAATCGTATTAGGTCACCAGGATGCTTGGGTCACAAGCAGAAGAAAATTCACAAGTGAATTCTTTTTACACATGATTATCTAAACTTAGCTGTTTAGCAATGCATCGTCAGAAAAAGAGGGTAAAGTTGCAAATATTAATTGTTCATATGGCACACAATAATTAAAAATTACCACTGTAAATGTTTTCTGGACCAGTCACTGTATTATGTACTTAATCCCCAAAGTATAGGAAAAATAAAGTAACATAGCTCAAATTTAATTTTTTATACTGTCATCTTTCTATAATCACTCATGAACTTATTCAAAACCAAATAACATAATTACAATAATTTCACTTAATACAAGATGGTACATAATATCCATATACATAGTTATTTAAATCAGGTTTATCTACTACTATGTTGCTCAATTTAACATTGTCAGTGGTTGAGACTGAGGGAGAGTTGTCTCTAAGATTAGAAGAAATATTACAATTGTAGTTTACATAATATGATGTAACTATTACATTTCACAGTTACCTCTAACACAGTTCAGTCTTTCACCTGTCTTTTCTATATTTTACTTTTAATTTTGAACTCACAGTGATTTGAATTATCTAATGTATGTATTTATGTAGTTCGAGAGATTAATCATACAACTAACTTATTCTATATTATCTCAAGACTTTCATTTTTGATGATATTTACATTTATTTTATTTGGATATTCTATTTCAAGACTTTTTGCAAAAGGAACGAGAGACAAAGGTAAGCAAAGGTAGTATTGATCACCAATTACTGCTTACATTATTTGCAGAGAAAGATCTGACTCACTCATATTGTAAAGCATATTATAACAAGATATTTATTATTGTGGAAGTCATTTCATTTTTAATTACATTAACCATGTGGCTGCTGGTGTTGTAACTGGACTAAGTTCTGGTAAGTAATCAAATCATGTCATATTATCTGTAGTGAACAAAGAAAGAAAAATAAAAAAAAAAAGGAAAATAAGAAATACTTACTTTTTCATTTAAAAAATTAAGAATTCTTAAAAGTGTTGTATTATTCATTATTAGAAAAAAATTCCTGATAGTACAAAGCTATACATTTTTTAAGATACTAATGTTACTGTTGAATCACGAATTTGGTAAATCTTTGTCACAGAATATTGTGGTCAGTCTTACATAATGAAAACAGATGCTTTATTGAAGGCTGCATCAGTAGTAACTGATG
>WLWI01002808.1_pt1 | contig 15025 bp, 9 predicted proteins | sample 6701501 | NCBI WGS metagenome assembly WLWI01 (sample SAMN12718690, study PRJNA515312) | sponge metagenome | isolation source: marine sponge | host: Mycale hentscheli | place: New Zealand: South Island, Marlborough, Capsize Point | collected 2014-11-01
AACCCAACGTAATAACTATGAACACAGGTGATATGGAAAAATATTGCCCTAAGCCACATCCTGTTTACTTTAATGCATTTTCTATGTGGCAACAGTTATCAGGCTCTGTTCAGTACCTAATAAATGACAAACACAAAGCTATAGGCGTGGTAACCACGCCCAAAATCTGATTGCACAAAACAGTAGGAGATGACGGCACTCAGCAGCCCGTCCGCAATTTGAGGGAGTCTTGCTTAAACTTTTAGTTGTAACTAAAGTAACGTAAGTGCGTTTTAGTATTTTTGGTATCCGTAACGCTAGGTGTAGCTGGGTAGCCAAAAACTGTATTCGCCAATACTGGACTAGCTTAGCTAAATACCGTTGATATGTTATTTGGTGTCTGCCTGACCGCTTGTGCTAAATTGAATGATAGTATCTACAAAGGTGTGAAAGTTTATTCCAAGATGTTAAATTTCAGATGTCTGTGATAGCATCTAAGGACCAAGGACCTGCTTCTACTCTAAATTCACCACCAGCTCAGCTGAAGCCTACTAAGGTAACATAGTGACAACTACTGTTATGTGAAATCATTTCACTTATTTCACATATTAGAATGATGGACTTGCAGTAAAAAATCATTCAAGGGTGATGAGAGCTACTTCTGCTGATCCAGACAGCTCTTCTGTATTCACTGGATCTTTGTCAAATTCTCTTACAATATCTGGTTCTCCAAAGCTTGGGTCACCACGTCTCATGCGTAGAGCTCCAACAATAGATACCTCTGACATAGATAGAGAGGAATTAGGAGTAAGCACTGCATAAGTAGAACAGTGAATCCTTTAAAAAGGTGTTGTTTTTTCTTCCTATTCAGGACTACACAAGAGTAAACCAGTACAAGGTTTTGGACATTATTGGGCAAGTAAGTGGTATTGTAAGAGATATTTTATAGATGACTTGATTTTATACTATTGTAATCAGGGGTCATATGGAATTGTGCGCAAAGCAACGGACAATAATCGAGGAGTGTTTGTGAGTAGCTATTAGGTAATTATATCATGCAATGTTGCTAATAATTGCTTAAACTAGGCCATGAAAATTTTGAGCAAGAGGAAATTGGTTCGAAAAGCTGGATTTGCAGGTTAGTAATCATAACTGTCAACATAGTAATTGTAAACATATTCTATATTCTACATAGTAAGATAATTCTCTGCATAATTGCAGAACTCAGGAGGGGAATCAATGAAATGTTACAACCAGATTAGTGATGTCTGGTATAGTTAGCATGTGATAGGGCAGCTACTCTTCTAACCCAGCCTAGCATGCCATGGCCACATCATGTTCAGAAACACTACGAATGTAGGTGCTTTCACAATCCACCGTCCTTCATTTAGGTATTAACCGTCAATCATCTGTAAATTACAACCTAACCTGGAAGGCTGGGGCTGTGGATTCCTATACAGCCACCATAGGCAATACTGAATAGGAATGACTGGAAGAGTACACGATATATCGGTTAAGTGACATGCTTACAACACATCCCACATTCAAAGGTGTATATGTTGTTTATACACATAAGTGTGTTAGTGTGACTCACTACAGCATGTGATAGATCCAGATAGAAGATTATGTATTAATAACTTCCTTCCCCAAGGGAATTTGTATTGCAAAACTTTGTATTAGTTGTTTTTGTCGCAGGAGGTGCAGCTTATAAACAATTAATATTCCGAAACCTGTGTACCATAACTTGCATCTCAAGCCATTTGTTATATTCTCTCATAGGACGTGGACGGCCTGGTATGAAAGCACGACCTACCCCATGGGATAATATTGGGAGGGAAATAGCTATTTTAAAAAAATTGGACCACCCGAACGTAGTGAAACTGTATGAAGTTTTGGATGATCCTCACCAAGATGAACTTATATTAGGTAAGTATTATATCATTCACTTTTGCTTTTGAGTTGTTATTTTTTATGTTATTTTATTTTTGCAGTGTTTGAATACATCCTTCAAGGGTCAGTTATATGAAGCTGTGTGATATTCAGATGTTTTTTTTTTCTTCTTTTTTCTTTTTTAAAAATTATTATTGTTGTTGCTGCTGTTATTTTAGACCCGTTATGGACACAATGTCCACAGAAGCCACATTTTCTGAAGAGCTTAGTAGAGATTATTTTACAGATGTTATTCTAGGACTAGAATATTGTGAGCTCATATGCACTATAAAAATCAATTTTTGTTATATATATTGTATTTGTATACAGTACATTCTCAGCATGTTATCCACAGGGATATCAAACCTCAAAACTTGTTGTTAGATGATAGTGGATGTTTGAAGGTATGTTTCATACTAGTGATTGTTTAAGTTGTACCACTATCTCATTTTGCTAATGTTTAGATTTTTGTCACTTATTTATACATCTATACCACCTCCAACTATGTGCAATGTTTTGCGTAGTGTGGTTGTTCAGTTTTATTACACTAAAGGCTTTCACGCCAAAGGAGCATCAAGTTCAAAGTTTCCTTTAGATCAACCTTTTTTTATACTGCTATAATCATTTTTAATGTGTATACAAATTATTTTCATCTTTGACCTCGTCTAGTACTGTTTGATATAATAAACTATAGTTAAGTATACAACTGAAATGAAGCACCAGTGCTGAAAATCCTGATGCTTTGCTGTACCACTAAATTCATATTCACTCTGACAATCAGAATTTACTGTGCTTTCAGCATTTGTCATCCAATTGTGCGAAAAAGGAAAGTAACCCTCCATGCAAGCATTTATCAATGGGTTGCTTTATGTGTACTTGTGATTGTAATTATGAACCTTATTTTAGAGCTCAATATTCAACTGTCTCCTACTGCATTGTTAAGTATATATATAATTTTAAATACTGTGTGTGTTTAGATTGCAGATTTTGGTGTATCTGAACAAATAGAACAAAGTGAATCACACATTTCTCGATGGGCTGGTACTCCTGCTTTTCTAGCACCTGAAACACTTAGTGAGTTATGCAGTTTGTGGTCACCAGACTATTTCACCCACCAAGCCAGCTATATATATTTTGCGGAGTAATCAACTTTCCATATTAGTGAACTGTCCTGAAACTCACATTAGCCTCTGTCACTTGTTTCGGAGTGAGCAAAGCAAGCGAAACTGTAAACTATATAGAATATTGTAAGTTAGCTAATGTAGTTTTGATATAGTAGCTCCTACATATCTTACCTGCTCTACAGTAGAAGCGTTTTTATCTTCTCTTGGAGCCTAGTCTTTTTCGTTCAATTTATTAATTTTTTTGTCTCTTTTTCTTTGCTGTTCAGGCAACTTTGTGCGCCCATTTCCTATCATTTTTAACCTTCCTATCTCCCAGCTGTAGCTTTTCTTGTAGCCTAGCCCCTTAGCTTGCTCCGCTGACTTCAATGGGACCATTTTCTAGTTTTAATAGCTTTTGGTTGCTGCTAATGTCAATCATATGTGTTTTGAAACCTTAAGAATCGTTCTTCTAGAGTGTTAATTTCTGTATAATGCACTTATGTACTCATGCCGTTTTTTCCCTCCTAAAAGTGTTGTTATTGTGCTATTTTAAGAATACATTTGGTATTGCTGCATATAATGTGACTAGCAATAGAAGGAAGTTGAACCTATTCAGTAAAGATGTATGGCTTTATTTTTGCTTCCAAACATTGTAGTTCAGTTGAATAGTATTGAAGTGCCAATATTAAAAGAAGTGTTCTGTAACTTCGACTATTTAATCCTTACAGATTCTTCCACCACTTTCAGAGGCCAAGGGGTCGATCTTTGGGCTGCTGGAATCACTCTGTATTGTTTTTTGTTTGGAAAAGTAAGTCCATGGTATGTGCAATTGGAACTTGCAATTCTAAGAATACTGGTATTGGAATGTCCATTTCCTAGTTCCAATGATGCCAGTATACTCAAATTTTCTAAGGAATTGCCCATTAATTTTCTTGGAATGACCAAAAGATGCTTATAATGGGCAGTTCATTTACAAGTCTTTTACAACTTTATTATTCCCAACTCTTTGATGTGTGTGTTATAACTAGATATTGGGACACATAATATATGTTTATTTAACAGGTACAATGGTAGTATTAGAACATGTACATTATTAGCCCTTTTGTACTAGGTTCCATGGTCTCCTCCATCCAAGCCTGAACTCTTTGAATTGATACAGAATTCTGAGTAAGGGAGTATTTTAAATCACACTGTTGTATTTAATCCGGTCAATTTGTTTTTCTCTCTAGGTTTATCATTCCACCTGAGTAAGTACATCATAACTGTATTCTCTGGTATATTACTCTTATATACTGCTACAGGAAAAAAATTTCTTCAGATTGTCAAGATGTTTTAAATCGGTTGCTGACAAAGCAGCCAGAAAATAGAATAAGTATTGATGAACTTCGCGAACATCCATGGATGCTCAAGACCAGTAGAACTGTTCCCTCCAAGCAAGACAACTGTATGAAGGAAATCACTGTTACTGATGAAGATATTCAGAAAGCCATTCAAAAGTTTTATACTCCTATTCATATACTGGTATGATGTTTGTCCCTACTGTATGTGCCAATTGTATCTTTTTAAATTCTCTTTTCTAATGAGCTGTCATATTATTATAGGGTATGATCAAACAAATGGCTAAACGAAGATCACTTCGAAATCCTAAATCATATTCATTTACTGATGCTTCCCCTCGAGTTTCTCCAACCTCTTCTCCCATGGCTTCTCCAAGGCAAGTAGTTATTATGTAGCTAAGCAAAATTGTAAGATATTCACCACACAATTATTATTTGGGGAACAGATTTTACCACATTACTGTTAAGCCCATGTAAACTTTATAGTATAACATCCTTTTAGCAATCCTTTTTACCCTTCCAGCCATTGCCTCCACATGAATTCAAAGATAGACACTTTTGCAACAAAAAACATGACAGAAATAAACATTAAATATGCACACTGTTTGGTTCGGATGATTGATGTTGGGATACTTGACATTCCACCGTATTTAAGACTCTTTGAGGCACTCGCTTCAGGAATATATAATTTGGCATTGACGTTGGTGCTAGCATCATAGCTTCACACTGTATTGCAGGCACATTGCATACACCTAGCAAACACTTGCTTACAGGGGCTTGTTTTTTTTTGTGGTTTTTTTTTTTAAGATTGTTCAATGTTGGATAAATAACTTCTTTATTTTCCATTAAAATGCTTTATTGCTATAATTATTGCATGTGTGTTTGTAAAGCTGAAGGTTTGATCTTAATCAAGTTCAGAGATTCCTGATGGTGTGTTAAACACTGGACAAATTTTATTACCGTCTCAGAGCTACTTTTTTTGCTTCTAATATAAATCTGATTCTCACAGTACTTTTAATTAAGTGTGTGTGTGTGTTGTTTGGTGTAGTGGTTGTGTCCTGGGCTCAGGGCCTGCGGTCCTGAGTTCAAGTCCAACTCAGGCAATTTTTCCATCTGCCTCTCACCAGCTGTGATTGGGTACCTGGCATTTGCTGGGGTGCAAATTCAAGGCCTTTTCTCATGAAACAGCAATGGTCCAGGTGGGACTTCGGGTGCCTACACCACTTGCTGTGAGGAAAGGCCTGTTCTCCTGCGAGTTCCTAGCCCAGCTCCAGGAGCTTTGCTTGCACGGCTCACAGTGCCTGCTTAGTGCACAGGCATCCTGGCTCTGCCAGGTGCGCGTGACTGCCTAGCGGCAGCAAGAGAATTTGCATTTTTGTGTGTGTGTATCATGCCAACGGTCACTTCATTGGTTGGGGGGAAACCCAAATAAACACTTGTACCATTGCACTTACATGACTTCATGGAAACAAAGTTAGTATATTTGAGGCTGTGCCTTTCCTTTTTCGAGAAATTTAATGTATTTGTATTGGCCTGTAGTTTTTGGGCAACCACAATCAACCAACTGAATCCACTCAATTTAAGCATACATTTGATGGCATTTCCTCTTGATAAAAATATGGATAAATGAATTATGAGAGGCTGTACAGATAACAGTATCATGTATGTTCCCACTTACAATATGCATTTGTAAAAGGCCAAACTCAATCATTGGTTAGAGTGAGTTTGGAATAAATTATGATTTCCAAATACTTTTAAACTAAAAACACTATCTTAAAAATGTAGCACCATAGTGATAAGCTAGACACTTAACTATAGTCTTTTTTATAGTTTCGAATCCAACCAACTTGAACCTACATATTATAAGTTATTCAGTTGTATTAGTGGCAAGATACAATATGGCCATGCGAAAGTGGTGTTGTTGTTTTTTTTTGGAAACAATATCATGTTGTTGCAAATGTTTGTACATGTGGAGGTTCTGCTGGCAAAAATGCTTCCACCACCCATTATCCTTCAAAAGAAAAGTACCCTAACCTCTGCTGTTCACATGTTTAAGGGAACTGGTCTCCTGTGATTCAACCAGTACCTGCCACTAGTTTATTTAGTCCCTTTATCAGAACAAGAAACTATTCTGGTCCTTGACTTTACAGTATATCTGCCAAGTCCCAACACACAACCATTCCTTCAACAATCATGTTCATTTCAAGCTCCATTAGTGTCTAAATTCTTCTCATATACATTCAAGATTTAGATGATTTATGTTGCAATATATGGTATACGTACTTGCAACACCCTAAATTTCTATTTTAATATAAATATCAGAAGATAGTAAAAATAGTGTTCTTATTAATATTTTACTCAATTTAGCCATGTTTTCAAAAATGAGGATGAACAAGATGGAAGGCCACAGGACAAAAAAGTGTCAGATTCACATGAAAAACGGGAAATATTTGCTCAATCTCGAACACCTACTATTCGTATTGATGTAGAGCAATGAGGTCAAGTGTGCACATAACTTTCATTGTATTTTAAATAGATTTTTAATACATGTCACTACTGTTGCAAAATAATAATGAGCACTGATTAATTTTATTTATCTTTGAAAGAAAAAAAGTTGAGGACTTGTGCCACATTTTAGGTTCATGATAAAGAATTCTCAAATTCTGGAATACAGCACAGTCTACTAGATAGCTGTCCTAACTGGGTAATTTTGGCATCTGGAGATGGCTGTATACTGACTAGTTCTTGAAGAAATCCACATGGTGTTCCCAAGGACATATCAAAAGACAATTCGCCCAATATTAACCTGCAAAAACATACATGCTAATCATCAGAACAGCAAGCCAACAATGGAGGAATGACTAGGAAATATTTGCTCAAGCTACCTACTTGTATGCAAATATGGGTACATTTATATAGGTACACTTGCTTGTGCAAAAAAAAAAAAAAAAAGGATGTTTTTTTACTCACACCTAATCAAGTTTGCCAGGTTAGTATTCAATAATATGCATTATTTTATTTCACTAGCAGTAATAAGCTCAGAGGTTATCATTAGACTAAAGCCATATTAACATGCAGGTTACAACAGGAAAAAGAAATATGCACACCTGGTTCGACCTGACTTATGAATCTTTAGCTTGCCTATGCATCCTTCAGGAACATCATAAAGTGCACCAGAAAGTAGTACCTGAAAACACAGAGAGGCATAATTCATGTAAAGTATACATAATGCCAACATACAGCTTATTTGACTCAAACATCCACTGTCTCCTATACATGGTAAGGTAGTCAAACTGAAACGAATTCCTTATAACTTCTTAAGTTACATCATATAGTTTTCTTTTGGGAGTGAAAACAAACAGCCCTGAAAACAATCGTAGATTAAAAAAAAAAAAAAAAAACTCGTTGCACACCAATCTGGAAAAGATATAGCCATAACAATTCATTTAGTCTTGATTTCAAATTCATTATTACATTGGCTTTTAGTAATAATAGAGAAGAAATCCAATAATATTATGATAACTACACTTTGAATCTTGCCTGCCACCTAAAGTGTATTTTTTCATGCTGATTAATTTATTATTTTAAACAGGAGAAAGAACGAGTATGTGTAAATTTATATATTTGTATTGGTAGACTTTGTGCACTCAGCTGTACCCTCAAGTAGATTGTACATGATTTAACACCTAACTTTTTAAACAACTCAAACACTAGATAGGATGCAATACCAACCACAAAACTTATGAAAAGCTTCAAAACTAGTGAAGGAAAAAGCTGTGCCCTAGAATATAACATCCTTCGAAAAGCCCATGCACAATTAAAATAGTATGCACATGGTCTAGTTGAAGAAATACATATATATTAGAATGATGATGCTGAATTATACACTTATTAATTAAGTATATTTAATTACTACCCAATCACAGTATACAATTTACATTTAAAATTTGAAACTCTATTAAGACTAAGTAAAATTTGTTTTCTTAATACACAAGAGCAAGGAAATTTGTTAAATTGAGAATTGTAGATCAACATATTAATTTCAGAAAAGCAATTACAATACAAATTAATACCTCATTGTTGCTAGCTGGATTGTTGTCATGAACTGCACAACCTGCTGACTTGGGCAGACAATTTGGTAACTTGATAAGCATGTACGATCCCTGAAATGTATCATTAAAGTGAACTATATTTATAGAAACAGCAAAAGACTACCATAATAGTGGCACTAAAAGTAATTGGCAAGTGAGTGTTGCATGAGATAATGCTATGTGATAATGTGAGTTTAATTTAAAAGAATGAAGTGACAGTTTACACGTTGTGTCATATGTATCTCATCTATAGCGAGACACTATCTGGGGTAACACAATTGAAAATCGGGGATATTTGTTCGTTTATTATGTATGTATATGTTTGGATGCATGTACGTCATTTTATACTTTACCCTCACATTTTTTATGTTTGCTTCGTAGTCTACCCCTTCCCATACCTCCACTAAACAGAATAATTTGGTTTAGCAATCCCGTATCATCCAAGGAAATTTAATTGTTTACCCCTTTGAACTATGTTGTCACTAAGTGTCATGGGACACACTTAGGTCTTATAAACTTACAATTAGGCTCAAAACTGTGCAATAATTCTATAAAACTTTTCTTTTTCTTTTTTTAGTCACAAAATGTGGTGGTAAATGGTATTGAAAACTTTTTACCAGATGTAATTACAACAACAAGCAGTTCATTAGTAGTTTTTTGTGCTTGTTGTCAAAAGCTACAGATAATTTAGATAATCAGAAGGGCATACATTAAAGAGTACTTAACATACCATACTTGGGAAATAGTAGTATAAAGCAAAATGTTGCTGCAGCTATGTTGTTGCATGCATATAGTACATGATAATTTTACATCTACCCAGAATTACAATAGGCACTTTTCCCAAACAAACCAACAGATGCAATATTCAGAGTGTGAGCAGAGTTGACTTCATACAAGGTCAACTATGGATGAGATACATATGACACAACGTGTGAACTGTCAGTTCATTATTTTAAATTAAACTCACACAAGAGTTACCTTTACACCAATAGTTACCAACAAACTACTTCAGTGAAGATATCTAGCATGGAATAAACCACTTATTACACTTGTCAGAGTTAAATGTTTCACTCTCAGGCTATATTTTCACTCCCCCTTCTCTGGCTCTTGAAAATATCACATTCTGACGCGTAAGTACTATAATATATTATATATAATACTTATTACATGAGTCAGAGTGTGATATGGCGAAATATTTCACCAAGCAGGCTAATTTATTTTCACGAGCCAGAGGCGAGTGAAAAAGCAAATATCGTGAGTTATTTCACGGGTCATGTACCTAAAAATATCATTGTGAAGATATCTAGGGTGGAATAAATAAATATATATATATATATATAATATATGTATATATATATATATATATATGTATATACTAAGTTTCATGGTTATGGGTACCTAGGGCACCAAGATTTCCTGAACTTACATTACTGATAATTTCTGCAGGTGAGTGAAGATTCCTATGATTGGGTGTACTAATGTCTTGAGCTATTCTACTTTCACTGCCACTCTTCTTGTGAGACAAGTCGTGTGGTTTCTGCTGTGAAAACACATCAGAACAAAGAGGAATACACACTGGAGGAAGCTTAGAATGTGAGAACAAGTCCAATGGCTTTTGACCAGTCAATCGTTCAAAATCTTCTTCTTTAACGGTGACTTCTGACTGTACATCCCCAGCCACACCAGGAAAAAAATCACAAGTTTGTGAGGCTGAAGTTTTTTCATGACGATTTGATGGTGCTGAAATTTTTTCAGAAAAGGTACTTGATGAGCCTATGTCACAGAATACAACAATATAACCTTGGAAACATAACACCACAAGACCTGAACTTTTTTCTCCTGATAACACTCACAAGAAAAAAATGACAAATAGAGAAGTACAATTTGTGGTGGAATAGTTACACTATTAGACAAGTGAAATAAAACTAAAAACCTAAAAACACAAAGTTTCACTATATTCCTAAGGCTAAGAGTAACATAAAAGACATCTTTAAGCTTTGTTTTTGTGAGAAAATATTGTTACAGGTAAGTATTATTCATAAGAATCTCATCCTAAATATGCACAATACATATTGACTAAGCAAATAAAGGCATAGTGGCTAGTATCAAGGTATATGTAAGAGTGATCCAAGAAGTATTGATAGCAAGTGCTCAGTGGGCAAAATCTAAATCTCTAATCTAACTGTCAGAGCACTAACACATCAAATGATGTTTACTTCATACATGCCTAAGGACCAAGTAATTTCAGGCAAAGGGAAAAAAAACATTACAAGGAATTTATCGGTGAGCGAGCGAAGCGAACGAGAGACATACTGGGGTAACACAGTCGACAGTTGAGATCCCAATAAATGAACCATAAACCAAGGAGTTGTTGGCCTTGAAATTCAGCCTAGCTTTGGAGCAGACATGAACACATGAAGTTCCGTTTACTTTATAAAAGCTTAGTGGACCCAGGAAGACAGCACTATTTCCGTTGAATGGGTGAGTCAAGTTAGAACAACTATAAAAATTATGCTAAGGGCTGTAGCTCAAAGTTAGCTCTAGCTTCCTAGTATAAACATTAAGGACAAAATTTGAAAGTTTTTTTTTTAAAGAAATAAATAAAATAAATAAATAAAAGGAAATAGTAAATCCTTAGTATAAAATCGTAGTTTGGCTAGCTCGCTCGCCACTTGTCCTAAAGTACACCATTAGTTGTATTTTAACAAGTATGCTAATGCACATTGTGTGTATGTGTGTGTATGTATGTATGTATGTATGTATGTATGTATGTATACATGCATGAAGCTTGTCTGGCTCCATTATTTGCTATGTCTACTTTCGTGACTGCAACCCCGGTCTCTGTCTCTGTCTAACATCCTGTAATTGGAACAGTAGCCATAGCATTTTTTGATAATATAATTCCAGCATGGTTCCCCCAAATCCCATGATAGCTAAGAGACATGCTAAACCCTAAGAATTGAAGTATTTGGTGCTATTCCTGGGTTAACTACCAGACATACAATTTAACATCAAACGATAATAATTCATTTTATTTCTGCTTCATATGAGCATGAACAAACATAGCTCTGTATCCAGTAAAACTGGCTGAAGTGGATACAAATAACTGCAGAGGTTATTGTTGGTTTTATCTAAAGCAACTACAGCAACAATAACAGCATCAACACTTTCAGAATGACAATAGACTCTACTGGTTCTCTCCTCGTTCATGCTCTCATGATTAGCAATATCATACATGTACTTGAATTAGTCTGTATCATTATAACTAGACTGCAAAATAAATAAAGTCTGAAATAAAATCGCCAAAATATCCTTAACCTGCACTGTTACCTCTGCTTATCTTCCCTGCTGGTCCATGTGAAAAGACAGATTCTGACTGAATAATCTCTTTCTTCACACGTTGCCTTTCTTTTCTAATGTTAGAAGATTTATTCCGCATTGGCTTTTCAGTTATAACTTTTTCTTCCAATTCTTTCTTCACACGTCGACCAGTAGGAATTTTAGGGCAATAAACTTTCTGTGTTTATAATATATATACACACACATGTACATAAAACATTACTACACATTATAACACTCCACTTGCCTTGGGTTTCTCTGTTTTTTCAGGTATTTCTTGCTGACTTGGAGTTTTCCTTTAATAAATCAGGACATATATAATCTATGGGTCCAGTTCTATGATTACATGTACACATACTGCTTACTTGCATTTATCGGTATGCCATGAGGAATGGGTCATTTTCCCTGACATCACAAATACTTAAAATCAAGCAATTATTCACTAACTATACTAACTATAGTTTGTCACTCATAGTAACTATGGAAATGTAGCTACAAAAATGTGACTACACATAAACTTACGTACATGAATAGTCTAACTATCTCACTGCCACAAAATTAGACAATATTCAAAGTTATTACCCACCTAATATATTTTCTCCCTTAGGGAACATGGAATTAGTTGTAATTCCCTATTTTGTTGCTCTAGGATATGTTTGCAGGAACATTGAGTCTTAATTCCCTCTTTAAAAAAAACAACAAAAAAAAACACTTGACTTGTTTTCTTTAGTTACCCAAGAAGTTATTGGGCTCAGTCAGTAGCCAGGACCCAACTGTCTACTAGCTACCACTCACTGTCTAAGCTCCAGCTCAGCTAGTTCACAAGAGGGAAGTCAGCTAGCAGCCTCAAATGGCTGTAGTCCAGTCTAAAATGTAAACTCGAAGCTCCTTGTAAAAGTAGTAAAAAGAAGTACCCACTTCTTACCTAATACAGTTTCTAACAGTTAAAGCCAAGTGCCTTGAATATTATGGCCTCAAAATTGTCCAAGTCTGAGGGCAGAAAATCTATTAGGTAACAAGTAATAGAAATGTATTGGACTGCCTTAGACTGTGTGGTAGCTAGTCATAATGCCCTGGACTTAGACATTTTGAGCCACAATACATCAGAACAACTGTGCAGTGGTAAATATCATATCATTGAACACACCAGTAAAATCTAGGAAAGTAATCTTTACAATCTAGGAAAGTAACACTTACTTATGTTGCTATTGCTATTGCAGTACACAGCCCGCATATAAAACTCAATTGTGATATCAAAAATAGTTAATTTCTTATTCATTGGACACTCAGCGCTGGATAGTTATAAAGTATGACATGCACAAGAATCCTAGCAAAATAGAACAGCTCATTTTAAAGATCGAAGTCATAGTACGCATTAAAACATGATCCTATGATCATTTGTCATGATAATTAACCCTTACATGAAAAAGGAAATTTCAATAATGAATTATAGAAATAAAAATACTCTTAGTGAAGTGCTTCACCAAAAATGGCAAGCGAGCTTCCCTAGCTGAAGCAAGCAGAAACTTAACGTTCATTTGAATAACAGCTAATACAATTAATTAGTGATGTACTTGAGCACAAATGGAGAGCGAGCCTAAAACTACACTATTGTTAAATGATTGAATTTAACCTTGAATACTCAAGCTACTAAAAAAAGTTGAGTTTTTAAATAACACATACTGTATACGGTAAAAGGGATTTAATGCCTTAGTAACCACTCCTGCAACTGTTTGAATTAAAAAAAAAAAAGCAACAAAAAAAAAGTCACATTATTAAAACGTGTGATATTCTTAGCTAAGTAGTAGTTGTAACACACAATACTTTCACACAACTGAACATACCTAGACTTACCTTCATGGTTACTTTCATAGTTACTGTAATGGACAATAAATTTTCAAGTAAATACTGTTGCGGAGGGCTTGTATCTATGACGAATAGTGCATTAATTTACCACTGCCGCTAACTTGAATAGAAATGGTACTCTGGTAAGATTTTGAGCTTTAACTGCACCCGCAAAAAAATTCAAAGCGGTATACAATTCAATATAAACGAGACATTAACTATTTGGCTTTCATACCATTACACTGTGTATAGTAAATATAGCTATATTCAATGCCGATACATATAGATTAATCATTGAATACCACAGAATATCACGAGTCTGTCGGCTAGCATTTACACGAGTGCCGCAGGCACGAGTTTAAATGCCACACAAAGACAAGTGATATTCCCGCAGTATTCAATGATTAATCAATTTATTGTGTTCTGGGCATGCGCAAATGGCATAGAAACAGAGTGGCTAATGTACTGGATGCTGCCAAGAAGTCTTTCGATTTTTCTGTTCTGATGAAGTCATTGAAAATCTTTTCTCTAATATTCAAGGTGGAGTAGAAAGGGAATGTAAAAGGCAAGAAGTACCGCCATCTTGTAGCATTGTATTGAGAGTAAACAATCAGCCAGTCTTGACGATGAGGAATTACGGAAATTTTTAGAAGAGCAAAAAAACTGTAATACTAAAATTAAAACATTACCCGACTTGTGAACGTGGTAGCTATCGTTCGTGAAAAGGGATAAACGAAAAGCGAAAAATTGAGAATATTTCACCCAAAAAATTAGACAGACTTCTCGCAGAGTGCAAGCGGTAGTCTGTATGAACCGAGCACTCTCATAGCTAGTAATAAAAAGTCTCTGCATTCATATGAAACTATTATATGAAACTATTTTAATCAATCAAATTATCGTAATTGGCACAGAATGGTATTATAGAATTAGCAGATCCTCAGGGGACGCAATAAGCGTAAAAATGTAGCTTAGGGGGACGCAATAACTCCGGACTTCCCCTTTACTGCGGAATATTGCGGGCACACGATACTTCCCAATTCAATACATTTTCTACGTTAAGGGACTCTATAGGCCGTTTCAGTACACAATAAAACTCCATAATTGGCGAGCGAGCGAGACACTTACAGGGGTAACACAATTGAAAATCGGGGATGTTTGTTTATTTATTTGTATATATGTACGGACGTATGTATGCCATTTTGTACTTTGACCCTTGCGTTTTTGTGTTAGTTATGTGGTCGACCCCGTCCCAAATTGCACTAAACAGAATCCTCCGATTATCGATCAGTACCCGTATCACCCTAGAAATTGAATTGTTTACCGTTTTGAATTCTTTTGCGGGTGCAGTTAAAACTTGAAAACTTAAGGGACTTCCATTTCTATTCGAGTTAGTGGCGGTGGT
>WLWI01002809.1_pt1 | contig 15025 bp, 7 predicted proteins | sample 6701501 | NCBI WGS metagenome assembly WLWI01 (sample SAMN12718690, study PRJNA515312) | sponge metagenome | isolation source: marine sponge | host: Mycale hentscheli | place: New Zealand: South Island, Marlborough, Capsize Point | collected 2014-11-01
TGTGGGCGTCGACCTTTTCGCGTGTTTGAGCTACTACTGTCATGTGACCTTAATTGGTCTCCGGTTTCGCCAAGTGCATTCCTCTTTTGCCACATTTGTGGTCGCGCCAACTCAACGTGGACATACTTTATAGGTAGGTACTAACCTTAGAAAGCGGTGGCGCTCCCCTGTAGTCTTGCAGTAATCCCGAGAGCTATCAATTTCATGTTGCTTAGAATAGGTTTTATTTGAAACTATACCAGTGACTATAAGTGTTCTTGCATGTTCAGATTCTTTTATGTATCACCATTTAAATCTACCATTGTTCATTGCGGATAGGCCGATGGCCAGCGTAAAGGGAAGTCATAGACTTTCGTACAAGCCTTATTAAATATGCATTAACGATTAAGTCATTCTGCTTGGTCCCCGGTAAATACGGCTAGTTCAATGCTCAAGTTTAACGGTCTCTCTTCCCGTTATTTCTTGTTATTGAACTCTGAACTTGCTACAAAAAGAAGGACTGAAGTTCTTAGTTATAGTAGGTATGTAAATAAATAGTAATAAAGTTTTTCATAGTGAAATTACCAGCAGTATTCATAGAAATTTTTTTTTTGGAACTTAGTGAATGACCTCTGCAGAAAGCGATCAAAACGCAGTTCCCAACATTATTATCATTATTATTGTTATTAAAAACTCAGAGCAGTGTAGGAGAAATACCAAGAGAAAAACCATGACAAAATGCCTTGCCCAATTCATTGAAAAAAATTGAAGTCACAACCAGTACAATGTCTTTGCATCACAAGTGGTAAGGAAATTGAAGGAATATATTTACATGATCAGAGTCATCATTGCTTCGAGTTTGTATATCTAAACTTCTGTGTTCCAAAATTGAACCAGTACTAGTATAGCACAGTCAATGTTAGCTACAATGGGAAAACCTATGTGCTATGCACTCATATTAATATCTGGGCTAAGCACTGGTTTTTTAATACGAATGGAATTCACTTTTTGCCATATTCTAGATCAGCCTTTTCTGAAAAAGTCTCTCTGTGGTGAAGTGTTTATACATAATAAACATGGCCTTCATCAAACCCTCCTGCAGTGGTAAATAGTTATTTGGTAAGTATGTAAAGGTATTTTCAAAAAGTGATCTGTGAGAATGCAAATGAGATTCATTTACATTTAGCTACACTTCTTTAATTAAATGGTATTGACCTATATATTTTACAAATGTAGTTTCAGGCACAAGAATTGGAATTGCAGTTTTCCTGAATCAGAGAAGACTGACTCATGACTTACATCAATTGTCATACTATTATGTTCACATGATTAATATAGTTCATAACATAATTTTAATAAGTAGCTATTTATAAGAAAACTTCACAAAGAGGCTTCACAATTGTTTCAGGATCCCAATACTGCCAATCATGTTATAGCATTTCAATCGTTGTTGTGTTACAGTAGTTAGTAAGGGTCATCTTTAATGGTGTATACAACATGCAGTTTTATTGAGAACAATTCATAATTTGGTATATTTAACAATTGCTGCTGTGTGGCTTCATTAATCAGCTAGCATGCACTATAAAGGCTATTAAAAAACCTATTTCATTAGAAAGATTTACTAAAGGCGGTAAAAGCGTATGTATTGGCGGGGGAATGACTTGCTGGAGAGTTATTAAGCTTCGAAAATACGACCAAAAGTGAACAAAGAAGACCGCAGGTAAAACTGCAGGCTAGTTTCTTACTTCCGGTCAAAAATCGAAACGTGACTGCGGCGATTAGACTGTATAAACAAAACAAATGGGTGAGCAGTGGTTCCTTAATACTAGCTAGTGTATCTGTAATAGTGGAGTGGGTCGCTTCTTCCAGGGCTTCGATCATATTAATTAAGGTAGCTAGAATCATCAATAAAACACTTCAGAAAACAAGTTGGGATAATTGTATTGATTAAGAAAAGATCACTTTCAGTTATACAATGTTTTTAAAAACATTAATTTGTCCCAAAGATCTGGTTGTAAATTATATAAAAATAAAAAATTTAAGCATTATTTATCCAGTTAATATGGAGATTGTAAGATTTAATATGTTCTGCTTCATAGCATGCATTAACTTAGTGTTTCATCAATCATTTGGTAAGTTTGTAAAGCTATAGTAATGTGTAAATGGGGGTTGATAGATATCACAACTCTATGAATATTTTTAGGGGAAGTAACTTTTCTTCAAGAACCATACTCTGCAGTAATATGTCCAGGAAGTACTTTTGTTTTTTCATGTTCATACACCGGGTCTTCATCCTTACCTGAGTGGATAATAAACAAACTTAGATATAACTTCAATCAAGTTCCACATCCTCACATACTGAGACGTATACCAAATGGATATTTACTGGAACTGCAAAATGTGAACATTTTAATGAATGCTACAAGCTATCAATGTTCAGTCCAAGGAATTCTAAGTAATTTAGTGTTTCTTTACATAGGTAAGAATTGCTGCAGTTGATCAGGGATGATTTACAGTTGATTAATACTGCCTGTTGATTGTATACATTACTAGTACCCAATGTATATAGCAGTCATTCCCTCCAACTCTAAAATTTCAAATTAATTATTATTTTAAATGTGTATCTTCAAGCTTTGATACCTTGCCTACAGTTGCTATTTAGTTAATGATTAAAGATCTAAAATTGCATAGTGAACCCTAACTGGTCACAAAGGAATAGTGAGAGTGAGTTCTTCTTAGACCCAACTAATTCAAAGTAATAGTACATTGTGCTTATGCTCGTGCCACATCAGATTTTGTTTGCAACTGATTGTAGATCAAAATGAAATAAACAAAATTGCAACTGTTTTAGTGCAAAAAGAATGTGCACTTATTATCATTCAGTCATTCTTGCCTGAAATGATTTACAATTATAATGAAGCACCAAAGCTGCGAACCCTCAGCGCTAATATAATCTCCTTCCAAAAGAACAAGCAATCTGTTAGCTATTTTAATGAGGCATTAAAATAGTTCGACCAATGAAAATGGTACAATAGAAACGTTGTCTTCATAAGAGAAGAAGCTAAACTAGCCAGAAACACTCACCGATATGCGTTTTCAACGCGAAACTTCACTCCGTTAAAATAAACTACACCGCTGACTGAAAGAAATTATTTGCTCACGTGATTATGACGTGACGCTAGGGGGCGTTGCCTATAAAAGCTGGTACTTACCTAGTCTCGCGGGGCCAGACCCTTTACCGGACCTTTACCAACCCTGATCCGCTACGCGGATCAGGGTTGGTAAAGGGTCTGGCCCCGCGAGACTAGTACTTACCGCGGAGCTGAAAGCTTCGTGTTTTCTCAACGATAAGCCCTAAATAAAAAAAAAAAGTAGCACAATAAAAGGTCCTAAATCTTCGTCCTGAGTAAGTTCATACCTAAATCTTCGTCCTGAGTAAGTTCATACCTAAATCTTCGTCCTGAGTAAGTTCATACCTAAATCAACTGTTAATTGTCGGTATTCTCCAAATCAGAGCGTGACAGACAGACAGGCAGTCAGACAGACAGACAGACAGACAAACATACAAACAGACAGGACGATTACTATAATCCTCTCGCCATGCACGCTTAAGGTTAATTACAACTGTTAAATATAAGAAAAAGTGTTATTGTAGTCCTTACTCTCACAATTACAATGAATTGTTTGTTCAGAATTAGAAGGATGTCATCATGGAAGTGCAAGTACATCAAAAGTAATGATATCATCATCAGGTACCTAAGCTATTATTATTTTTGTTAAATTTTAGAAAAAATTATTGGAAGATAATACATTTACACTAATGCATCCAAGATCACATTCTGTAGTGAATATAATAGAACACTATAACAAGAAAGTCAATTACTTATGCAAACAGAAAAGCTAGAAGAATAAGTGAACATTGATGAACTGGTAATCTGTTTATTGCAGGTAGCCAGAAAAAGTGTACATGTTGTGTGTTTCTTATATTAATTGTGTTACTCTTCTGCATATTTTGATGTATATATTTCAAACATTCTATTTCACTTCAAGAAATGCACATTTTAGAAGAAAGTACTCATTATTCCAGCAAATCCAATAAAATTGAAGTATTTCCTACAATAAGTTCAACTTTGACAAGTAACTTTGCTGTTTTCATTGATTATTCATAAAAAATAAAAATTGCAATAATGTAGAGTATGAAATCACTACTTCTTCACAGCAAATATACGCCAGCAAATCCAATAAAACTGAAGTATTTCCTCCAATAAGTTCAACTTTGACAGGTAATTTTGCTGTATTCATTGATTATTCATAAAAGGAAAAAATTGCAATAATATAGAGTATGAAATCATTACTTCTTCACAGCAAATATACGCACCAATAACATTTATGTCACGAAGAGGTAATACATTTCAATAATTTCTGCAACCTTATGTTAATTCTATTATTTACATGTTGTTTTAAAGATAGGAAAGACGAAACATATTTAACGTCAGCATATTATATCAATAATACAGTCAACAATACAGAAGTCACCAGTAGAGGTATATATATATAAATATATATAATATATATATAATTATATATAATATTTTAAAATTACTACTGTATGTATAGGAACCTATTAAATTATGTAGGATAATTAGGATAAATAATATTATAAAATCAGAATCCTTCATTAATAATGGAGGAGTTCTAAAAAATAAATTTGTGATCAAGATGAAAAAAGCCACATTAGTGACATACAAGTTGACAATTATCGAGTATAGCCAGAATGCTCTCAGTATATGTCACCAATCCTTGTTCCCTCCCTGTTATGGAATTCTCCCTGTTTTATCCCAGTTTTCCTGCTAAACTTCCTGTTGTTTTATTTATTTATTTTTTCCAGTAAATGTTGGGTTTTACAATACAATTTCCACTGCCTTGCTAAAATACAAATTGTAATTCACTGCCCATATGTAGTAACATCTCAAGTAGTAACTATTTGACACCATGGAGCTTTCCTGAGCTATTGATGACAGTGAAAAAAATCATAGAACCTTTACCTCACTGATAGTCTCGCAAGCCAAACCTTTTACCTACAGTTTCGCTTAGAACTCGCAAAATAATATACCCACCGGCTTATAATTAAACCACGCCCTCCTCATAAGCTATACACGTTTTTATACTTCCTCCGGAAACTGGGGGAACCATACGAGTTGAGTGCCGGCAATTGACCAGACCCTTCCGAGCTGAGCGATCAGGTAAAGTATCTGGCCTGCGAGGCTAACCGCTATAGTCCAAAAATTAAAAGTATCAATGGTAAGCATGCAGGTGTGTGTGGTTTAATCAGTTTTTTCGTTCTGAAAAGTTGGAAAGTTGAAAATCACGGTAGCCAAGAGATATGTGCACTATAATAAAGACGTATAAAAGGGCGTAGCTGGGGACATATTTCGCGATAAGTGGAAAATGGCAGCTGACAGTTTGTGTCACCGACATCCCGAGACCATCTTAATAGCTTTACAGCAACTTAGCGCACATAAAAGCTTGGAAACAATGTCACATATAAGTCGTGAGCATCTTAACAGAAGACAAAACAATAAACAAACAAGATAAAACAACAACAACAAATAACGAGCTCTAAATAGAGAATAAAGAAAAGTACTGTTTGCCATTGACGCAGCGAAATTCAACTTCAAAAGATATACAGCATGCTATCGGAGTTCTGCAAGATACTATCCTGAGGGTTTATCTTCAATCAAGAAATACTTTGGTATGTACATAGGGCAATGATAGATGGACCTGAGTATTACTCGTAAAAACGATTACTTATAGCTGTTTTTTTTTTTTAGTTAGGGCACTAGCACAAATCACCATTATAGACTAACGGCTAGTGCACCAATATAGCTGCTGGTGGGTGTGGCTTATTGTAGCTAGACTTTTGCAAACGGTCTATACAATTTTTTACGTTTAAAAGTCGCGTTTATAATTCAATGCTATTCTCCGTTCGGGAAATCTGTGGCACCTCGTTTACCACATACTCAACTCCTTCTAAAGGTCCTGTATAAAAGGAAGAATCCCCGCATGCCCTTTGACCTCTAGCTCGTTGTATTCAAATTCAAAAAAGTAGCCTCGCAAACAGAACTCTCCATTATAGCTCACTGTCCTTTCTAGTCAATCCACACCACGTTTACAATGATGTACTTATTTGTCACATCCGTTCAACAAAGAATCAGTTTTTATGGCTATTATAAGTCATATCTTGGTGCACTGGAGCTTGGCCCCCAGAATGGTTGGCAAAGTATGGGAGAAAAGACATCACTCCAGATAGATACTGCCATATTTGGCTCAAACCAGCCCATCCAAATTACTATGGGCAGCAACAATTTGGTTGAGCAATGATCCACAAATGAGAGGTTTGTCACTCACATGTTGCAAATGATTAACCTAACATAAAGAATATATTTTATAAATATAACTATGCTATAAAATTTACAATCCATACTTTAATAAATTCTCAATTCTCCAGTATAGATACATACCCACATCAATATGGGAAACACTTGGCCACAGGTCAACATCATCCTTGCAATCCTTGCTTATATTGTGCCCCACTTTTGCAGACGGTCTATAGTCAATAATTAGGCTATTAAACTTCTTGAAGTGGAGACAACTTTTAAATGAATTAATGATAAATTATGCTACGTCGAGCATACTAACAGAATATCCACGAAAAAAAACCAATTTTTTTCATTCCATTGGGCCTTTTGTCATGGCTCATGCTTTGGCAGGTTATTTTTTATGCTCTAAGGATTAGTTGATATAGAGATAATGCCTCATAGCCTGTTTATGAGTTCAGAGCAGCCTGGTCCATCCAGAGAGAGTACACCAGTGAAGAAAATTGGAACATGTGTGTGTCGTTTTTCAAGAAGATACTGATGAAGTTTTGCAGTGCCCAGCTAACTCTAAACATAATGGATTTGGTGCTAGTTAATCTACTCTCTCTTTCACTATTATCTGCCGTAATAAACTCAACAATTTCCCCATACCAATAGATATATCTTACTAAGATGAATGAAATGGCATCGAAGCCATTTTCATGAAACAGTCGGCTAAGTGGCATAAATCTTAATGTCACACAAAGTTCAGCATTACAAAATTTATGAAAACAGACAGGAAACAAATGTCTATCGAAGACATTAATACAGACTGTAGAAAGAAGATTGTTTAAGCTGATCCAGTGAGCCAGAAATAAGTCTTGTTGTTTTAGTGAAAATACACCTGAGCAACTTCGTGCAGTATCTACTTATCAGGTAGACAGCTGTGTTCGAAAGTGTGCCTTATCTTTGCAGGATGGGAAACTTCTCTTCAACTTCATGCTGAAGATAATGGCACAAAATGCTAAATATCATCCATTATGATTAGCATCTCTCCACATGAGAGCTAAGTCCATAAATGAGTCCAAACAAGATGATAGTGAGAATCAACCATAGGTAAGGGTGACTAATTTAAGGAGACTTATGTGCTTAGTGGTTGTTGGAATAACAATTTATGTATATTTTTATCTCTCCCCTCTAGTTATTTTTATATTATTTCTCTCATCGTGGGTAGCCCCCGCTCCTCAGAGGGGGTGCTTCCCGTGAGGGCCCTCTACGGCCTAGCGGAAGCCATATTTCTAAATTCTCAACTCTTTAATCTAGTTTACTCACTTGCATTCATTGTTCATACTGTCTACACCATCCAGCCCTCTTAATGTTGCCCACTTACCTCTATTGTCACTTATGAGGACATTTAGCACCTCTTCTCAATCTCCATTTAGCTGTTCACATTCTAGCACTCCTTTCTTTCTATTTGGTTGTCCACATTCACTCACATTTGTCAGTCACTACTAGAAGGCCATCCCAAAGGCCGAATTATTATTGTGTAAGCTGATCTTCACAAAACCTTTTAAATTCACGCCACATAGCATTGCTTTGTTGGAGCATATTGAAGAATTATGAATGAATGAAAGAGTGACTCCAGTTCTAAAGCTGGTAGACCTTGTGAAGCTCTGCGCTGCTCAAATTAAATAGTTTGGAGTGATACAGCATAAATCGCCTCAACAGTACAAAACTTAACGATCACATGTTTTCCCATATTCCAGATCTCAGTACTCATAGAGATAGTCATGACATACTGCTTGCATTTCCCAGCGATGTATGCTAAGCTCTGAATAAGGCGTGTGATTCTGATTATGATTTATTGCCTGGCAGGAGCAGCAAAATTGTCCAGAAAAATATGCTTAAATTGCAATCTACATTCACTTGCACTTTCACCATGGATTGTCTTATGAAGTCAGTACTCAGCACACCAGTGTTTGTTATTCATAGGGTTCCCAGTATCAAGTCTTGAGGGATTGATGGATTCTCCCAAGCTGCCCTCAGCAGTGTTAGCAGAAAAGGACTTGTTATTGCAATTGGCTTTTCCTAAATAGGAGTAAGTTTGTTAAAAGGGTTGCATTGGAAAGGCACAATGTGAGATGAAAAGTTTACAAGGCCAAAAAATGGGCGAAGTGGGCTTGGGGAATTTACGAATAGAGTAACCAGAAGCATGATACCTTTAGAGATGACTACACAATGACTGAGAAAATGAAGGGAATTCATTGAAAAATGACTTGCTTGGGTTGATAGTAGGACCATGTCAGTGCACAGCAGAAATATCGTGCTAACATGTTTGAGATGATCATTTTGTGTAGCACTGGCAATGAGCAAATCATCAATGTATTCAAAACAGTAATCCAGATTGAGTGAAACCTCATTTGAAAATAACGAGCAGCGATGCAGAAACGAAACGGCATACATAGGAATTAGAATGAGCTAAATACAGACATGATTACTGTCTTTGGAAGATCGTCAGACTCTACTGTGATCTGGTAGAATGTACATACCAATTTGATCAAATTTCATTATGAACTTCCATTTGATGGCATGTTGTAAATTGAAATTATGTGTCTATTAATGAAATGGTCTAGTGTGCTGTTTAAATTTACACTCAAACTTCAAGATAACTGGAAGTTTGAGATTATATAGTTTTTGCTAATCTAAAGCTTGGCTCAATTTCTAGTAGGACTAATAAATATACAATATGTCCGATAGAAACTAGAGCTGATTGTTTAGAAATAATTATGATTAAATTAGTTCATGTTTATGTTTTTTATGCAGGCGAGCTAAAAATAGTCCTTCTCACCACTGCAGCGGTAGTTATTGCATCATTGGGATCTGCAGTTATTATTCTTAGCACTTTGATATATTTTTGTTCTAAAAAAAGAACAAGTAAGAAAAATGTACATCAATAGCAATTATCTGCTAACTGTAAATATACAGCAGTAGTTAAGAAAATTCAGTAAACTTATATATGAATAAGAGTCATTCTATACCTGTGTAGTGTAATTTATAAAGTACTTATATTGTTTCTGATAGCATATTATTAGCTATCATATAATGTCAGTTATTATAGTTTATAGTGAAGTTAATACACTGACTGTAGACAGAATATTTCAAATTGAAAAATATTACCTTATTTAATCTTATGTAGAAAGCCATTCAAGAACACTATATTTTGATAAGTGGTTGGTGTTCTGTACGAAAAAAAATATATACAATGCATAAAAAAGATTATAGATTAACTCAAAATCATGAGTACTGTACCATTTATATGTTTGTAGCTTGGAAAATATTATTTGTTCAATTGTACAATCACTATAAGATTTTTATTGTTCCAGGCAAACAAAGTTGTGAACATCCAATATATGAAGAAGTCGTCTTAAGTTCTTCACACAATATTTGTGGACAAAAGTCTGAAGTATATGAAGAATGCATAAATGTCCAATACAATAAAAGCTATGATGCTCCCTCCAGTGCATTGCACAACAACCAAAGTAAAACAATAAATTTGCAGGATAATATTGCATATGCATCTGTAAACTCAGTCAAATGATAATTATCCAAAAAAATTAATTTCAGCACAGTTTAACACAATTAAGTTTACATTCTTGCATATCTCGAAATGTTTTAGCATTTGGTTTTATGACGACATACTGTGTGTACATTGTAGTATTTATAATTCTCTATAATAAACCCATATACTATATAATGATAATACATGATTTATTTGATATTTCTGGTGTAAGAATCATTGATAAAGGCATAAATTTGGTACACATTAAAGGGCAAGAACGATGACAAATTTTACCTGCATTTTTTACCATTTTCTGGTAGTTTTCCATGCAAATATACCCCATCCCCTCAAAAACAAATACAATTTAAGAACCCTTCCCCTTGGAGACAAGGGCACAATTTTTAAAGGGTAACTTTGGTGGAAAAAATTGTTTTCTGCTAACATCATGAACAGCACTCTCATGTCATGTACTTACATGGCCCAAAACCATATAACTCAAAACTGAGTGGTTGCTTCACAATGGTACCATTATTTACAGCTATTTCATTTTGTTAAAATTTACTTCCTGTTGATGACGCACAAAGGGGTTTCCCCGTCCAGGCTTTTTAGGCTTTCACTATGAATTCTGACAGTACAAAGAGTGGGCCTGGCAGCCACAGCAGTAATGGAGTAATTCCAGCAGCCGCAGCTGTTCAGAAACCTTGAGTTAAAGTATAAATCCCCCTTTTTTTAAACCTGGAAGAACTTGTGATCATGAAGTTTAGCGGTGTATAAACCTATACAGACAAAAGTAGTAAGTGATAATGGATTTAGTTCGCTAAATCCTTATGTTGTGATTTTAATAATTGGTATATATTTATTGACTGTTTGTGTAGTCTGTATTTCTCACTATTGTACCATTTGTACTAACCTATTGCTGTTTTTCTTGTATAAAAACAAAACTATCATTAATGAACTTTAAATTAGTTTCAGCTATCAACAGCACAGTTCATTTTAATATTGAATAATATTTATAGCTTTTCAGTTTCAGAACATGAAGTTCAGAATATACACCTAGTCACCGCAAATGACTAGTCAAACAATGAACAAGATCAGGTACAGCGGCAGTTAATTCTGGAATCTAAATCAACAGCATCAACACAACGTTTCCGTAAGTTGCAGCGGTGCAACCGGTGAACATGGATCCTAATACGGTGATGCTGGTCACAGGGTCATGAGGACGAGAGGCACACACAGAATCAAGAGAGAGATATTGCAGACTTTGCGAAGTTCCATGAAGAGTCAATTCTTTCACTAATGGGGGGAAGATTCTTGTGGGAAAGATTCTTGCGGGAAAGCTTTTACCAACTGTGTTGGCCTAGGTTGCAGGAATATGGACGATCGTACTGTTTCTTTCTCTGATCTAAATACTAGAGTGCTAGACTTTGAGAGATCAACAGAAATCTCTGCTTCAGAATCAATCCATACACTGCACTCTTTCGCAAATACTTGCCTTTTAGACATGGGTTGTAACTGACTTAACTCACACAATTTGCTTTATTCACCTCTAGGCTCACTACTTTTCCTGTACTTCTTGGACTACTCAGGTGTGCTACAATATACTCAGGTGTGCTACATGTAAAACAAGTAGCATCTGTACATGCAGCTGGAGTTCCATCTCATTTTCTTCTATTAGGCTGATCTCTTTGTCATTGGTGTACTCAATGCAAGTTTTTCCGCATCTACCCTGGCCATGCATACTGTGCCACATCTCTTGTAGTGAGTTCCCATAACAGTTAATTGATAGCTCCCATTACACTGGAGAGTCGGTGAAAGTGACAGGTTTCAACAGTGAGCTGTATGTTTCTAAGTTGGCTAAGGTTATTTTGATAGTTGATGATTTGGAAGTGGAAGAAGTTGTGACGGTTGCACTGGCTTATAAGTCTAACAATTTGTTTTGTTGGCTTTTCAGGCAGATTCACAAACATTACTTAAATCGAAGAATAGTAGTCGGGAGGTGAATAAACCTATCTTAGCAGTGAAGACTATAAATTCTGCGACAAAAGAGAGCGCTGTAAAAAGCTGAAAGATAATAAATCTACACCTATTCCATTGAATATTGAACAGGATGATGAATATTCTGACGAGGTAGTGGAGGGGAGAGCGAATGCAGAGAGTTCTAAATATGAAATTCACTAATGATCCATGAGTTGGCCATTGTAACTGTAGAAATAAGTAGTCCCCATAGCAGAAATGACGGCCTTTATTCCTAATGAAGTTGGCTGGGTACTGGTGGGAGTGGGGTAGTTCAGTACAAGATTCAGACCTGTAGGCAGATAGGGCTGAAGAATGCTAGCACAGTAGCAATCTCACACAGAAATAACTGAAATGATGATGACAGAGAAGATTGGTGGAATGGTAACAGTCAGGCTGGAGTTGGTCTCCGTTGAGATCGGTTTTAAGCTGCTCCAATATCTTCACAAGTACAACCTCATTCCAATCCCTTACCCTGCAGGTGCATTAGAAGGATGTGACCATTTCAGAATATTTACTACAATTTGTATAAATAGTTGATTTTGGCGCCTAAGTTAATTGATCCGCGTATAAATAGTGCGCTGACCTCGCGTGGAATAGATATGCCTGGGGTCGTTACGGGAGGTTCAGCAGTATTATACTGAATGATTATACGGTCACAGGTTCAGGCGGCAGGGCACCCTAAATGTAGTTCACCACTGTGTCTCAAAATTTTTAACAATACAGTAGTAGTAGTCATTTCTAGATGATTTTATCAAACATCAAACATGAAACCAAATAAAATGACATATAACTTCATGAAAATAATAGAGTGGCTTAAGTGATCAGAGAAAAAAAAAGAAACTCCCTTTTAACATTTGTAGATCTGCTCCTGTAAAACCCCATAGGTTGGGTGGGTGTGGTAAGTGAAAAGGTTATGGTGAGGATACTGGGTTTGCATTGTGCTTTGGAACCTTCATAGGAAGCTCCATAAGTTGTGAGTGAAATTTTGGGACAGTTACAGTTAAAGTGAAAGAGATTAAAATATAACGTGTAACTAATGAAATGTAACATGTACGGAAAGATGAGGAGAGTAAGAAATTTCTTGATAAGAACAAGTCATTTAACCTGTTGACTAGAAAATGGTATGGTGAGGCTACCAGATTTACATAGTGCTTTGGAACCTTCATGGGAGGGTCCATATGTTGCGAGTGAAATTTTGGGACCACAGTTAGAATTAGAGTGAAGAGAGGTCGAACTCTCCAAGGTGATATAATAACACAAAGTAAACAGCAAGATTTCTGGAGGGCACGCTTACTGTTTATTATATCCTATAACAATTCATCTTTATAAATTTCAAGAAGTTCTTATTTGTCCATAGCTTTATCAATGTACCTGTCATTGGTTTTAATAAATTATATTTTTGGGAATATAATGCGCTTACGGTCTTGCTGAACTCAACTTGAACAGACTACAATAGAAGTGAAATTGTACTACTTAATTAAATTTTACATATGGTCATTAAATAAAGAGAAAGAAGCAATAACACTTGAAGCAATTATGTATATATTATAATTAATATTAATAGCAGTTGTGCTAGTAGTATTGTTTTGGTTTGAACATTTATATTTTAGCTTTATAGTTTGTTTTTACTAAATCTTTTTTTTCCCTTCATTTTTATATTGCATTCACAGCTCCTGTTGGTCTGGTGGGGATGGGAAGAAAAAGGAAGAGGAAACATGTGATGCTAATTGTGGTCCATCCCCGACTGTCTGGATAAGCCATCAGCTCCCCATTCAGATTTCGTGGTATTTCCACATCAGACCTTTGAAGAAACATCTCAGTGCAATGCACTAACACGATGCTGTGGTACTGTAAGTGTGCCTCCACCAATCAAATGGCCCAAATAATACGCCAAACTCGCACTTTGATGGTTTTGCTGTTAATCCACTAGACTTAGAGCCATGAAAATTCCTTAAGGTGACACAAGTGAGATGACCAATTGGGTGAAAACACTAAAATATAATCTATTGACCCACACACTTGCAAAACCTTGTCCCTGCTCTCTCAACTCATTGGTATCTGGTGGTATCACTTTAGCTATATCAATTTATTACGTCACTGTTGCATGTCCTGCCATTTCTTGTAGTGAGGCTAACAAACCCTCAGCAATAGTGTGATGGAGTAAGTTTTCACTTTCTGTCTCAGGTGACCCCTGAAGAGGACTTTGGCAAGAAGTGAAAATATCGGGTTAAGTTATAATAAAAAATATTGGCTGTTAAAAAGAGAAATTTCCAATTTTTATATAAAACTTGCATAGAAAAATCATGCTTTTATCACTAAGTGCAAATAGATGGTATTAATCAGCACTAACCAGCTCTACTGTTACAAAAAGTCAGACAAACAACATATTAAAATGTTAATGTTCCTAAGTATTCACCTTCTAATATTAGTAGCTAATTAAACATATTAAATTATATGCTTTTTTATTCATCATGAGCTGTAGTTGTGTTTTAGGGATATAATAAGAAATATTTAATATAATACTTATTACATGAATTAGAGTGTGTGATATGGTGAAATATTTCAAGAATACTAGGCTAATTTATTCTCATGAGCCAGAGGAGAGTAAAAATAAAGCCTGAGAGTGAAATATCTAGCCATATTACTCTGACCAGTGTAATAAGTGGTTTATTCCATACTGATATCTTCACTGAAGTAGTTTGTTGGTAACTCCTGGTGTAAACTTGGCCATAAAACTCTCTAAGAGCTTCCCACACCCCCAGCTGATATTTTACCAGCTGCTCTAACCAGGTAGGGTAAGCTCCACTAGAGTAAGGTAGCTGAAAAAACCCCTGAAAACTGGTAAGCCAGGCCCAGTTGCTCTAACTAGTAGGGCAATGAGCTTGCTCAATACCACCATGAGATAGCACTATGTAACAACTTGAGTCATCTTATGGGTCACCTACCACCAAGATAACATTGTGAAGATATCTAGAGTGGAATAAATAAATTATATATATATATATATATATATATATATTTATTTATTGCAGCTTTGATATTTTTACTTGAATATTTCCGCATCACGCGAGCGTTCTGTATTCTCCCATATTGTACGGTTTATATTGTACGCTCC
>WLWI01002810.1_pt1 | contig 15021 bp, 9 predicted proteins | sample 6701501 | NCBI WGS metagenome assembly WLWI01 (sample SAMN12718690, study PRJNA515312) | sponge metagenome | isolation source: marine sponge | host: Mycale hentscheli | place: New Zealand: South Island, Marlborough, Capsize Point | collected 2014-11-01
CAGAAAAGCTGGCGAATCGGCAACGATTATGTCAGACCCATGTTTCACCGACATTAAAATCAACAAATTGCGCCAAAATGGCACGGCAAAAATTGAGCAATTTGCCTTTTCGAATACGGTCTAACTATTCCTTTATTGTTCCAAACTTTCTCACCGTCGCGGCGTTGTCGATAAAAGCAGGTAAATTGAAACAATCACATTTTGAAACGTCAGTGGTCTCCGGCGCCCAAACGGATTTGCTGCTGCATAAACTTAGTATAACGGATAAAGATCTGCTTGAAGATGCAGGACTTGATTTAGCGTGTTTAGAAGACGTCGCCATTTCTCAGAGTTGGGAATTCCTGATTGCAGCAGAATTATTAAAAATTGCCTTAAGCTCCATCAATGATGCTTCAGAATCCCCTCAAGGAATCTATTACGATGCACATCCTAACCAAAGCAAAGATCAATATAAAGCATTTATTCGCGAAAACTGCAGTGTCTTTTTCAAATTGCAGCTTGCGTTATATGGTTTAATGATCTTTGAAATGGAGAAGGAATTAGTGAAGAAAAACGTGCCTAAGATTGTTAATTGGTATAAAAAAGCAAAGTTAATTATCGTAAAACTTAAAGGATTCCATGATAAAATTGTTAGCGAAGATATACCGGAAGAATCGATTCGTACCGATCTTACACGCGTCGGGGTTGGGATTCTATTGAAAGCTCCTGGCATTCAACCTGAAAAATTTCGGGAAATAAGAGAAAATCAGTATATCGAATTGAAAAAAACATTGATCCAATGGATGCCGAGCTGCTGTGATAGTATTAATCAGGTCATCAGTTATCTGGATAGACATTCACAATTACAGAGAGCTGAAGAAAAAGCGCCGATTCAAATTTCCTTTATGTCGCCCACATTTCCCCGCTTCTATGAGGTCAGCGAAAGGCTGGGATTCGGGTTTTGTCATGAAGCGACACGCTGATTCTTTGTATTAATCTCTCTTTTTTTGATTGTCTGTTGTTATGCCGGATGAAGTTAGAGTTCTAATTCTGCTTCGACCGGATAAGGGACTTTATCCGGCTGGAGCAGGATCGAAAATGCTGCTGCTTGCAGTATGACAATAACATCGGTTGTGTCGAGTATGCTTTACGAGCAGACCTGGAAGTTTTGCATTCGGCATATAGACATCGGCTTTTTTCGGTGTGGTGGGTACGTACTTTAATCGCTTTCCAGGTCAATGGGCAACGAGATTGTTTATATGAATACTATAAAATATGTTTCTTTGATTTTATTGGCGTCAGCGAGTGTAATTGGGGCACAGGGACCTAGTCCTGTAGGCGCTGCTGTCGTTAAACGTGAAAAAATTACTGATATGAAAGGGGTGACGGGGTCGTTGCGTGCGGCGCTGATTTCAGAGATCGCATCGGTGGAAAATGGGCGCATCGAAGAGTTTTTTGTCGTTGCAGGCCAACGGATAAAGGAGGGGGATATGATTGCCAGACTTGACCGTCGTCGCATTGTTCAGGATATGAATGTGACTCGAGCGCAGTTAAATGAAACAGAGTCTCGCATTATACGGTTTAAAGATGAACTGGACATTCATGAAGAAGACTATCAATCATTATTAAAGGCGGAACAAAGTTTTAGGGGCTCAGTGAGTCAGCAGCAGTTACGTCAGGCACGATTGCAAACTGTGCAGGTAAAAGGAGAGATATCTGTACTGGAAGCAAATTTAGTTACTTTAAAAGAACAACTTGAACGTTTAACAACATCATTGAACGATACGGAGATATCAGCGCCATTTTCAGGTACGATCACTGAAAAATATCTGGACAAGGGAAGTTGGGTAAGTTCCGGCGGCGCTGTTGTTCAGCTTTTAAGCAATAAAAAATTGGAAGCCTGGTTAGATATCCCGGGGACGGTTAACATGGAGTATCTGAAGCCGGAACATATCACGATTCATACAGATCATTTTCAATTTCAGGCAACTCATATCCGAATTATTCCTAAAATTAATGAACAGTCCCGAAACTATATTCTTATTGCAGAATTAAATGCGCAAGATCAAAACGGTCTTATTCCCGGTATGTCAGTCACTGCAACGGTTCCAAATGGTCATTATACGGAACATCTGTTAATACATCATGATGCGATTATGCGTAATGGGGCTGGTTATTTTGTCTTTCTGGCACAGGCTACGCCTGAGGGAACGTCAGCAGTTCCCATACCGGTTCATGTGCTTTTTCGCACCGGATCGTTGGCGGCCGTACAATCCTCTGATTTGAAAGCGGGAGATCGTGTTGTCACTGAAGGCAACGAACGCTTATTCCCAATGATGCCTGTCTCTATTGATTCCGGAGCCGAATAAACATGGATATTGTACGTTTATCAACACGGCAGCCGATAACCATTTCGGTCGGCGTTCTTTTTTGTTTGTTGGCAGGTGTGGTTGCGTTGCAAGTGGTGCCGGTGCAAATGACGCCGGAAGTGGAAGATACGATTATTGCTGTGACGACGAATTGGGAAAACGCGAGTCCTCAGGATGTTGAGTCAGAGATTATTGATCCTCAGGAAGAAAAACTCCAGGGACTGTCTAATCTAAAAAGCATTTCAAGCGTCAGCAGTAGTGGAAGTGGGGTTATTCGGCTTGAATTTAATTCTGGCGTGGGAAAAGAATCTGCGCTGCGCGAGGTTAGCGATAAGCTTAGAGAGGTCCCGTCTTATCCTGAAAATGTCGATGAACCAGTCATCGAAGCCACGGATCCTGAAAGTCAGGATTATATTGCCTGGTATATTTTTAGTTCGGAGGACGATTCGTTTGATATTCAGACTCTTCTCGACTTTGCTGAGGATCGAATTAAACCTCAATTAGAACGGGTTCCGGGTATTTCTGAAGTAAATGTTCTCGGGGGACGTGAACGGGAGGTGCAGATCCGGTTCGATCCGACAAAGCTTGCTCAACATGGTGTTGCTGTTGCAGATTTCGTCGATGCTCTTACCGACGCCAATCAGAATATTTCAGGAGGCGCGCTTGAACAGGGGAAAACGGATGTTCGCATTCGTACGGTCGGACGCTTTTCATCCGTAGATCAAATTTTGAAGACTGTTTTGCGACGTGATGAAAATGGCATTGTGTATGTTGCCGATGTGGCGGTCGTGGAGGAAACGTTTAAGGAACAATTATCATTTGTCCGTGCCAATGGCGTCAATGCTCTTGCATTTAATTTTCAGCGGGAACCGGACAGTAATGTTCTCGATGTCATGCGTCATCTGGAGTCGAAAGTAGGGACCTTGCACATTTCGGGAGGATTATTAGATGCTCAGGCGCGAGAATTGGGGTTGAACGGTAAACTCAGGATGGAACTTTCTTATCGGTCGACGAATTATATTAATCAGGCGCTCAGCCTTGTTAAAAATAATATCTATATTGGAGGATCTCTGGCTATTGTCGTACTGCTTCTGTTTTTACGTTCTGTACGGTCGGTTGGAATTATTGCACTGTCGATTCCGGTTTCAATTATGGGCGCCATCGTCATGATGGTCGCGTTGGGGCGTTCGATTAATGTCGTCAGCCTTGCAGGCATGGCATTTGCCGTTGGCATGGTTGTTGATAACTGTATTGTTATTCTTGAGAACATGTACAGTCATCTGGAGCAGGGCAAAGGGCGACTTGAGGCAGCCTATGACGGAACCAAAGAGGTTGCGGGCGCTGTTCTTGCATCGACATTAACTACCATTGTTGTGTTTATCCCGATCTTAATGATATCAGATCAGGTTGGACAGTTGTTTCGGGATATTGCTCTTGCTATTATTTTATCTGTTGGTTTTAGCTACGTTGTTGCAATTACCGTGATCCCATCTGCCGGTGCGCTGCTGCTGCATCAAAACGGCAAAAAAAAGCAGATTGCCAGCTCCAAACCATTAATGTACCGAATCGTTTATTTTATCAATGGCAGTTTCTTAATGAAGCTTGCAGTTATACTGTTTTTTATTGGCGTCACGGTCGTTGGGACGATTCAATTAATTCCGCCGCTGGACTACCTGCCAAAAGGTAATCGGAATATTACTTTTGGATTGATGGTCCCCCCGCCCGGCCATCATCTTGATCGATTACGTGAATTAGGACAGCGGGTGGAAAAAACGATTCGGCCATATTGGGAAGATGCACCAAACCGGCCGCCGATTGAATTGCCTTTTAGTGAATCGGGAGAGACGGTTCAACCTTCTTCTTTGAATAAATATTTTCTTGTCGGACAGAGCGGCATTCTTTTTCATGGCGCGATCAGTGAAGATTCTCAAAAAGCGGTGGATAATATTGCTTTATTTCAAAAAGCAACCGCGCCGACTGTTTTACCGGGAATCGACGCATTTGCATTTCAATTTCCACTATTCCGTATCGGCGGCACGACAGGGTCGGCCATTAAAATTAACTTGGTTGGCAATGATTTGGATCGCATTTCGTCATCTACGGGGGCATTATTCGGTTCATTGCTGCCCGTGTTTGGGCCTAGAACGTTACGCCCGGATCCCGTTAATTTTAATGTGAATTCCCAGGAACTGCGAATTATTCCGGATTCTCTGAAACTCTCGGAATTGTCGATGTCGGTTGAGGAACTCGGACAGGTTGTGCAAAGTGTTAGTGATGGGATTGTTTTGGGAGATTATGATTTTTCCGGGGATTTAATCGACTTAAAATTGATTGCAAAAAATAGCGCTAATTTTAATCAATTGAGTTCATTGCCCAATATACCGGTGGTTAGCGCTGACGGCGACATCGTTTCACTTCAAAAACTGGGGGAATTTCAATGGATCGATGCTGCTGATCAGATTAAGCGCGTTGGACGACAGCGAGCGATTTCTCTTGAATTAACGCCGCCTAATGACGTTTCTCTTGAGCAGGCGGTTGAAACGATTGAACGTACCGTCGCCGATCTTCGAAGCAGCGGTGCTATTTCTCCCGGAGTTTCAATAGACATTGAGGGAACGGCGGGAAAACTTCAGGACATTCGACAAACATTGTTTGGCGACGGAAGTCTTTCCGGTCTTGCGGGCAGTTCATTTTTTCTGGCAATCTGCGCTGTCTATCTTTTAATGTGCGTATTGTTTCAAAGTTGGATTCAACCTCTTATTATTATGGTCAGCGTTCCTTTGGCGACATTCGGCGGGCTGGTTGGTCTGGCTATTCTTCATGACTGGAGTTTAAGCCACCGTTATATACCCACTCAAAATCTTGATATGTTAACGATTTTAGGTTTTTTTATTTTGATTGGAGTTGTGGTTAATAATGCCATCTTAATCGTCGCCCAAACGAATCATCTTTTGCATGACGCGGAGCATGGAAGTGGTCATCATACTGCACTATCGGCACAGGAAGCCATTGCATTAGCAGTCCAAAGCCGAGTTCGTCCGACTTTTATGAGCATGTTGACGTCTGTAGGGGGCATGACGCCTCTTGTTTTAATTCCCGGATCCGGTTCTGAACTTTATCGGGGATTAGGGGCCGTTATGGTTGGAGGCATGCTGTTGTCCACGGTGTTCACTCTTGTTCTTATCCCGGCATTGCTGAGTTTGATGATGGGATTTACGCAACAGTTAAAGCGTTTGCGCACTCTAGCAACAACAACTTCGTCGTTGGGGATTCTCATGACGATTACATCCTGTAAATCGACCGGGACGGCAGATGTTGAAAATGACTTTGTTCCCCCTGAAAAATGGACGATTCAATCGACGGCCAATGCAGAGGGCGATCTCAGTGAATGGTGGCGTCAGTTCGATGATCCGGTATTAACAGAGTTAATTGATAAGGCAAGGCAAAGAAATTTGGATATTGCTATTGGTTTGGAACGTGTTGCACGTTCAAGGGTGCTTGTTGAACGAGAAAAAAGTACGCGCTATCCAGGTGGCCGAATCGGAGGTGAATATACACGCAATCAGTATTCAGAAAGCATTAAGAATAATTTTCGAAGTATTGAGCAAATCAGTAACTGGGATTTGTTCATGGGCGTGACATGGGAGATGGATTTTTTCGGTCGAATTAGAGAATCCATCAATGCTGCGACCAGCGAATATCAGGCGACGACAGAGGATTTTTATAATTTGCATGTGATGATTTCAGCTGATCTTGCACAACAGTATGTGTTATATCGAAGCTTGCAGGAGCAGGAATCGCTAACCGAGTCAGGCATCAACCTCTTGCAAGAAAATTTCAGTCTTGTGAAAGCGAAATTCAAGGCAGGCGCTGCTGATGAATTGGATGTTAATAATGCCCATGAGCAGTTGATATTGGAGCAGGTTAAATTGACTCAATTGCAAATGCAAAGACAGCAGACGCTTAATCAAATTTGTCTTCTCTCAGGCGCCGTTCCCGGTGCGCTTGATTCAACTCTTGCTGGCCGACATCCTTTATCCGGGCCAACAATGCATATTTCGGTGGGAATACCCGCTGATTTTTTGAGGCGGCGGCCGGATATTCGTAGCGCGGAACATCGTGTTGCAGCTGAAGCATCGCGACTCAAAATTGCTCGCGCTGAATATTACCCTAAATTTACTCTCACAGGTGATATTGGCCTAAACTCAACTTATTTTAACCGATTGGCGCGAAATGAAAGTAAAAGGTATAATTTCGGTCCAAGTTTTGAATGGCGTATTCTCAGCAGTTTATATATAAAAAAAGAAGTTAAAGCACAACAGTTTAGATTGCGTGAAGCGCTGAGCAATTATCGAAAAACTGTTTTGCAGGCATTGGAAGAGGTTGAAAGTAATTTGATTGGATTTGATAATGCTCAGCAACGATTTACTCAATTGAACACGGCAGTAGCGTCGGCGATCAAATCAATGACGATTGCAGAAACGTTATATGTAAACGGACTGTCCGATTATCAATCCGTCATTGAGGCCATATTAAATATGCATGATAAGCAGCAGCAAATCATTCTTACCAGAGAATCAATAAGTCGATCTCTTGTCCGGCTCTATCAATCTCTTGGCGGCGGTTGGAAGGTGGAGGAGTAACTGTTTTGGACGGAAATTGACGGTTTGGGCCTCGAATGTTGCTCATTAAGGGTGTGCCTTTGAAAATACACGATCCGGGCATATAAAGTAAATATTCAGTAAAACCCGTTTATAAACCTGAGTTGCAGGCAAAGAATACATGTGACGTATGGTAACTCGGCTTATGTGAAGCTTCACATAAGCCGAGCTACTTTTTTTTAGCTGGACGCAGCTCATAGAGCTGCTACATGCAGGTTAACCGAGTTCAGCAACGATTTTCTCTGCGGTAAGTTTAGCATGGCGTACACAGTCGGTAATGCCTATGCCATTGTATGAACTCCCGGTCAGATAGATGCCAGGCAGTTTGGAAACGGCTCGATTTAATGATGATAGCAAATCAATGTGCCCGACTTCATATTGCGGATTCCCATTTGGCCAGTGAAATAGCCTGTGAAACATGGGATCAGGATTGATTTTTAATACGTAATTGAGTTCGTCATAGACGAGTTGCAGCAGCTTATTGTCAGTAAGATTAACAAGGTGGCTTTTGTCTGGTCCGCCAATAAATACCCGGATAAGCAACACATCGTCGGGGGCACGATAATTAAATTTTTTTGATGCCCATGTACATCCCATGATATTTCGATTTTCAATGAAGGGCGCCAAAAAACCAGAACTGTCGAGATCCAGCGACTCAGGAAGATCGGACAGTTTATAGCCCAGTGTTATCGTTGCAGTCGATGTATATTGAATTTTATTCAGCAAGTGTGTTAGATCATCTGAAATATCGGCGACAATCCCGGATGCAACGCAGGCTGGCGTTGCAAGTACGATTGCATGGGTATGACAACGCTGATCGTACGAATCGGTGACGTCATAACCTGCTTGTGTTTTTACAATTGATCTTATTTTTGTATTTACTTTAAGCTTACATTTTAGATTATTTTGTATCGTCTCGACTAATTCATTCATGCCATTCTTAAAACTCATGAAAACCGGAGACTTTGGTTTTGCAGCGCCGGATAAATTTGTATTTTTCAATGTGTGAATGCTCGTGATCAGGCTGCCGTATTGATGCTCCAATTCAAGTAATTGCGGATATAGACTGCGTATGCTAAGTTTTTCCGGGGATGTTCCGTAGATGCCTGCCATGATTGGAGCGTAGATCGCATTACATGCTTCCTTGCCAAAATGACGGCTCATAAATCGTGTCAGACTTTCATCATGATTTGAGGGGCGAGGCTTGAGAAATATTTCCGCCATCATCTGCACTTTGCCGGCAAATGACAGCAAGGGCAGGTTATAAACAGACTCTAATGAATCAGGTATTCCCAAATACAGACCTTGAGTCAGTGGGACTAATTTATTTTGTCTGAGGATATGAAACGTATTGCGACTGTTTATGGGAATAAGTTTATCTTCAATATCCAGATCTTTACATAAATCCAGAACATATGGTTTTCGCGTAATAAATGAATCCGGTCCTCCCTCAACGGTAAAATCATCGAATTTTTGGGTCACTATTTTTCCGCCAACATTCGCCGATGATTCAATAAGGGTGCAGGTGAGGGGAAGACATTTGGCAGAAATCAATTTTTGCAGGTAAAACGCGGTCGTTAATCCGGCAATTCCACCGCCGATAATTGTGACATGAGGCATAATAAATGTCTTTGTGAGAATTGGTTTGCAGTTCTGTCGCTGCCCCGCATATCTCTTGGCGCGGCATGCTGCTATACAGCAGATCCAAAATTTAACTTGATAGTATAGGAATTTGTATTGTAAGTTGTTAAATGGTAATGGTTTTCAGGTGTCAAGGTGTCAAGGTGTCAAGGTGTCAAGGTGTCAAGGTGTCAAGGTGTCAAGGTGCGAGCCCTAATCTCTGCTCAAATAAGCCGATTAGCTCGATTTCACATCTCAGTGAATGAAAATTCACTTTCGCCGTGAAAAATTCTCTAATCAATTTATTATGAGCGAGTTAAGCGCTTTCGCGACGAATCGCATGAATTAATCAGGCTAAGATGATCGTCCATGGTCATGTACAAAATTAATAAGGGCCGATACATTTTCAACTGGAGTTTCTTTAATAATCCCATGTCCTAAATTAAATATATACCCTTTTTTCATATTGGTTTGCTCAAGTATTCTCCGTGTGTGTATTTCTATTTCAGAAGGATTGGTGAGTAAAATTTTTGGATCTAAATTGCCTTGGATAGAAAAATGATCGCCCAGGATTGTCCATGCTTCATCAATATCAATTCTCCAGTCGACGCCAATGACGTCTGCGTTTATATCTTTTAGATCGTGCAGAAAGGGAGCCGTGTTGGTGCCGAAGTAAATCAATGGGATATCGCTATACGTATTTTTAACGTCATTGATAATGAAGTTGATATAGGGCAAGGCGAATGTGCGGAATTCATCGGGAGAAAGCGCTTCAACCCACGAGTCAAATAACTGTACGATCTGCGCTCCGGATTGTATCTGCGATTTTAAATAATCTGCAATAATCCGGCTTAGTTTTTCCATCAGTATGCGCCATCCCCGATGATTATCCCTTAAGCAAGCTTTCACACGTGAAAATGATCGGGAGGATTGGCCTTCTATTGCATAGCTTGCAAGTGTAAACGGCGCTCCGGAAAAACCGATTAGCGGAACCAATCCATCTAGCTCCTGCCGAACTAATTTAATGGCTTCAAGGGTGAACTGCATTATTTCCGCTGCAGGTGGTTCAGCCAAGGAATGAATATCATCATCCGTTCTGATTGGATTTGAAAATCGGGGACCATCGCCTTTGATAAATTCTAATTCCAAGCCCATACCGTCCAGCAAGGGAAGGATATCGGAGAATATAATGGCAGCGTCAAGATCGAATGCGTTTATGGGTTGTAATGTGACCTCTGTGGCGAGGGAAGGGGTTTTTATCAAGTCAAGCAGCGAGTATGAATCTCTAAGTTTCCGATATTCAGGCATGTACCGACCTGCCTGGCGCATCAGCCAGATGGGTGCGGTATCGACATCGCGTTGACGGCATGCATTCAGCAACCGGGTTGCCCTACTCATTTAATCCCTTTCAAAGGCTGCTTTAAGGAATGAACTACTGTGAGATTTCTGATTATTGAGTCGGGTCCCAAAATACATTTCTATAGTCGGTGGTAATATCGCTATATTTAACCGTTACCACATGGTAGTCGGCATAAATGACATTCCCGGTATCATATTGTTCTACATGCGGAAATTGCAAGGTGCCATCTGTTACTTGGGTCTCCAGACCAACTCGGGTTTTATAGGCCGTGCCTGTTCCTGAAGCTCCCAATGATGATCCGCATATTATCAAACAGGTTTTTTCAGACGATACAACTTCATCATTTTTCTTAGATGCAAGATCAGCACCCCCGCCATTTGCATATCGAAAAATGACGTCGTTCCCCATGTAATTGGATCTGTCATTTGCATCGACAACGAAATTGTCGCCTGGCGGCATTCCCGGACATTTAAGAAATTCAATAATTTCTGTATTTGCTCGGGTATCTCCAAAATAAGGCTTGGCCTTTTGCGTCCAATAGGCATCGGCGCCGTTAACGGCATCACCCTCCAGTGGGTAAAAACCATCATTTTCATCGGCGTACATATCCGACGCTGTTCCTAATTGTTTACATTTAGAAGCACAGGAAATCTGGACTGCACGGTCGCGTCCCCTAGCAAGAGACGGCATTAGCATCGAGGCGAGAACAGCTATAATTCCAATTGTAACCAATATTTCAAGGAGTGTAAAATTGGTTGTTTTTCGGGCATGATTAATTGATTTCATTTTTCCCCTATTATTAAATTGTTATCGTTGCACGATGCTCATTGCAATTAGTATACTTAATTGTATCTCTGATTTCAACAAAAAATAAAAACATGTATAATGCAGGTTAGCGTCAGTCTTGAAATACCGAAATTTTAGGATAACGCTTTTGCCGCCTCAGATATAGTTTTAACAGAAAACGTTGCCGATCGGTTGATCGTTTTACCTATAAATATCGTTTTGCATCCGGCATTAATTCCAGCCATAATATCGGACTCTTTGTCGCCAATCATGAAGGAATGATTGCAGTCGATAGACAATTCTTTTGCGCTGTCAATGATTAGTTTTGGACCTGGTTTTCGACACAGACATTTATCTTCGGGAGAATGAGGACAATATTTAATGCCTGCGAGCCGAACGTTAAATCGTTCCAGTAATAAACTTAATTTGTCATGTTGCAACCGAACCTCTAAATCAGTAAACATTCCCCTGCTTATTCCGGATTGATTGGAGATGATCACTAACAGATATCCTAATCGCGCCATGTCAACAAGGGCTTGACCAGCTCTAGGCGCCAACTCGATTTCGTCCGCATCCTTTAAATAATGTTTATTTATAATAACGGTTCCATCCCGGTCGAGAAATACGGCTTTAGTTAATGTAGGCATCTATCGACTATTCAAAACTATTTAATAAACATTCGTGATCGACGGGGACAGTGCCTACTTTACCCACAACGATACCAGCAGCGTGATTGGCTATCGTTGCAGCTTCCAGTGGATTTGCTCCGGCTAATAAACTTGACATGAAGGTGGCTATAACGGTATCGCCGGCTCCTGAAACATCGAAGACTTCCTGTGCCAAAGTGGGAATATGAATTGGCGCCTTTTCCCTTTCAAATAATGCCATTCCACCGGATCCAAGGGTAATTAACAGCATTTTTTCTACTGATTCGGTCAGCAGTTTCTCACCCACCTTAAGCAATTTTTGATCATTTTTGATGGGAAACACCGATGGCGTCAGGTATTCCCCTGCTAAAGCAAATGCTTCCTGACGATTTGGGGTGAGTAATGTAATTCCATTCATGTTTAATTCATTCCCGGGATGGGGATCGAGAGCAACTGGTATTCCTTTTTTTTGGGTAATGCCTGTTATCTTTGCGATCAGTGAATTGGTAATGACGCCTTTGTTGTAATCCTCGATAATCAAGGCGTCAAGTTGACCCCTGTCAATGGACTCTGTTATTGACAAGATCAATTGATTCGTTAACGAATTATTAATATGAGCATCAATTTCGTCATCAATTCGGGCGACTTGTTGATTGTTTGCGATAAGCCTAGTTTTTACCGTTGTTATCCTTGAAGCATCGATAATGAGCCCATCGGTATTAATGGCCAGAGTATTGCATAAATTTATCAGTTCCACACCATCCGCGTCATCACCGATTATACCAAACCCAGAGGGGTGGACGCCCAATGACGACAAGTTACGCAACACATTCGCAGCGCCGCCCAGGGTTGTGGTTTTCTTCTTTACTCTGACCACGGGGACGGGAGCTTCGGGTGAAATTCTGCTGGCATGACCCCAAATATATTTATCAAAAATGATATCACCGATCACACCGATGTGAAATTCAGGAAATTTATTTATTAACGTATGGGCACAAATTTTATTCATGTTTTTTTCAGGGGTAGACTTTTCTTATTTTCTAACCTGCATAATTCATCAGTATTCTGCTGCGAGCCCTAATCTCTGCTCAAATAAGCCGATTAGCTCGATTTCACATCTCAGTGAATGAAAATTCACTTTCACTGTGAAATTTTCTCTAATCAATTTATTATGAGTGAGTTAAGCGCTCTCGCGACGAATCGCATGAATTAATCAGGCTAATGAGACATCTTTGAATTTTTTATTAAAAATTTGCACAGTCATTTTTTATCCGAGCCTGGAGTTGTCCAATCGTTTTGTCAATGGCGCCTCTGTTTTTTTCAACGACGGATTTAGCCCTTTGACCTAATTCGATTCGGCGATCCGCGTGCGTCGTTAAGTCCTGAATAGCGTTGCATAATTCTGCTTCATTCTTGACTTCAATACATGCATTTTCCGACTTAAATTCTTTAACCACATCTCTGAAATTATTCGTATGGGGACCAAATATAATCGGTTTTCCAAACAATGCAGGTTCAATAATGTTATGACCCCCTTTATTTTCTCCCAAACTTTTCCCGACAAATACAATATCGGAGAGGTTTAAATAGTGCAACATGTCTCCTGTTGTATTGACAATCAGGGTCTTAGTATTTGTCTTGACCGGATTTGCAAATTTAGAATTCGTGTTGAGAGTAGGGTGATCCTTTAATTCCGTCATTAATGCATAATCGATATTTTCTGTATTGAGAAGTTGTTCTATCTCAGGGGTTCTTTCAACATGTCTTGGAATAATAACCAAGACGAATTCGGGATTCTCTGCCGACAACGATTTTAGCACATTTACCATGATTTTTTCTTCACCGGGATGAGTGCTTGCTGCGGTAAAAATAACTCTTTTTGCATCTCTGCTGAGACGATCTAAAAACGACGACGCATCAGTTTTAGACGTCATTGCGATCTGATCAAATTTCATGGTATTGCAAACAATGATTTTGTCAGGTTCGTCGGAAATGGATTCGATGCGTTTAGCATCCTCTTTTGTCTGAGTGCATATGACGGAAAATTTTGCAAAAATGTGTTTGAAGAAAAATTTATATTTTTGATAACCTCTGGCCGAATTGTCTGAAATACGGCAGTTGACGATTGCTGTATCAATTTTCTTTTTTGCAGCGACGGCGATGAGGTTTGGCCAGATTTCAACTTCGAAAATAACAACCATGATCGGCTTTATGATGCTCAAGGCACGCCGTGTAAAAATAAAGAAATCGAGTGGAAAATAGATGGGGATAATTCGACTATTTGCATGCTTTCTTGCAATCGATTGACCCGTGCTTGTGGTTGATGACAGAATAAATTGCAGGTCGTCGTTGCGTTTACACCATTCATTGATAAATGTCAGAGCGGCGACTGTCTCTCCAACACTGACGGCGTGGATCCATATCGGATATTTGCAGGCACAAATTTTTTGCTTTTTTTCTGGCGAATAAACACTAAATCGTTCCCAGAATCCATCCCGAAAATTTCCTCTGCGCATCAACCGGTAAAGAAATACCGGTAGATAGAGTAGAAAAAGAATCGGGAAGAGCAGGTTATAGATGACTAATATAAATTTCACCATGTTATTTTATGTTTAATTGCGTTGCGCGTAGGTAGTTTTGCACGAATGTCTTTAATCGTGTCTTTTGAGATGGATTCACAAACATACCCTTCTTCGTCGTCAAGAGTTGACATGACCGACCCCCAGGGATTGATCACCATCGAATGGCCATAGGATCGGGTATTAATGCTTTCGTTTAGTCCGCACTGATTCACGCCTGCAATATAACATTGATTTTCAATTGCTCTGGCCCTAAGCAAAACTTCCCAGTGCGATTTTCCTGTATCCTGGGTAAATTCAGACGTGCAGACCACAAGATCGGCATCTGTATAGGCGCGAAACAGTTCCGGAAATCGCAGATCATAACAAATTGATAATCCTATTTTCCAATTGTTAATTGATATTAGTACGGGAGTATCTCCCGGGTTAAACAAGGCGCGTTCGTTAACGATTGCTGTATTAAAACTTAATTGGAAAAGATGTATTTTTTTGTAATTTCCGATTAAATTTCCTGAAGCATCGATGACTAACGAGGTATTGTATAGTTTCCCTGATTCGATAATGGGTATCCCCCCCCAGATAATCGTCGAATTGTATTGACTCGATAGGTCGCTGAGTTGATCGATAAAAAAAATTTCTTCTTGAGCAAATGTTCTGATTTCCGCGTAATTGCTGCGAAACAGGGTATGTTCCGGGAATATGATTAAGTCGGGGTTGTGGCTGCGGCTTTGCTTTAACAATTGAATTATTTTTGATCGATTATATTCGCGATCATTAGTTGATGATAACTGGCATAGAAAAATAGTTAACGGACTTTGATTCAAATCCTCTTTTGCCTTTGCGAAATGTGTTGTCATATTATCTCTGTTTACAATAGCGCGCGTTGATTGTGATGTACATACTCAGTGGTCCCCGTTTTGCCCTCAAACCTAATTTCTTCTTACTGAATCGTTTTTTGCAGGAAATATAAAGAAAACAAAAAATCAGAATTTTTTCAAGGTCAAATCGTTTTTCACGATG
>WLWI01002811.1_pt1 | contig 15014 bp, 13 predicted proteins | sample 6701501 | NCBI WGS metagenome assembly WLWI01 (sample SAMN12718690, study PRJNA515312) | sponge metagenome | isolation source: marine sponge | host: Mycale hentscheli | place: New Zealand: South Island, Marlborough, Capsize Point | collected 2014-11-01
CGAGAGATAGGGATTTAGAAAGAGGAGTAGGGGAAGCGGGGGGGGGGGGGGGGGGGCGGGCGGGGTGGTGAGGGGGGGAGGGGGGAGAGGGGGAAACGTTAATGTTACAGGGTGGGGCTGTCTACTTTGAGATGTGTACACATGCAGCAATCTAAAAAAATAATTAAAAATTTTAATTTTTATTTTAGCTATGTGTCAGATTAAGGGGTGGGGGGGGGGGGGGAACATTTTCTTTGGGAAGTGGAGTTCTACTCTGTATCAAATACTGATACCTATGATTATATAGCTATAGAGACTGAAGATACTATTAACACTGACTCACACCCCTTATCCATTTTGGACTTCTAGAATATTCTTTAGTTGAACATGTGTTTGTGGCTGAGCATGAGTTGCTATGTATTTAATTTTATGTTTCACTGGTGGGTGGCAGATCTATAAAATTAGAGGGTCAGCCCTCCCCCAGCAAGTCAGTCAGTCTTTGGTGTTCGTAATTCTTACTTGTCACATACTTCATAGCTATATTAATTACCTCATATAACTTCTTTGAGCGACTTCAGGGCTACTTAAGGGTGAAGAAGTGAGCTTGGAAGTGGAACGGGATAGTTTAGATCACAGCTAGCATAATAAACTCACTCTGTTTGGCAGTGTTACTTGCTGGATCTGGGAGGGACGACTCCTGGCATCCAATCCCCTTACCTGGTGGGAGTTACGGACAGTCCTAAAAAATACCCCACAGCTAATGATGTAGCTGCTGGCTATTAGGTATTGTTGTTTTAGTTAAAACAACAATAATGAAAGTTATTGGGAAAACTATTTCTAGCTACTACTTTCATTATTAACCCTTTAGTTTTTGGGGTATTTTACTTTTGGTATGAATAACTAAAACTAAGCTGTAGAGAACATGAAAAAACTAAACTAAATATTTTAGAAGACAGTAAATTCGATAATAACTAAAAACTACCAGTAGAGTGGATGACAAAAACTAAAACTAAGAAAATGAATCTTGTCATCGAATCATGACCTTGAATCATGTCATCATTTATAAATGAAGGCTATAAATTTCATAAAGTATATATTCACTAAACTACATAAATAAATACCTTACTTTCTTTGTAATATCTAAGATTTCATAGAAATATGATTTTTTTTAAAGTTATTGGGAAAACTATTTGTAGCTACTACTTTCATTATTAAGGAGACGTATAATTGAAGAATTCAAGTGACAACATAAATAAACTAAAACTAAGTCAGTTTATAGTAATAACTAATTAAATCATCTACATGATATTAAAGAAAAACTAAAGATTAAATCTTCAGGGAGAATTGGGGGGAAAAAACTAAAACTAAGCATTCAAGACATTTTTTTTAGTATGAATAATTTAAAACTAAGAAAGTCTGGAATCTCTGAACCAAAACAACACTGCTATTAGGACCTGCAAGATTATGCTTTAAAAATTTTTTCATTAGGAGTAGACAAACAGTACAGAATAAGATGTTTGAATTACGTATCGGGAAATTTTGCACTCTTGATCAATGTACTGCTAAATAAGTCATTGACAATCCTTTTCCATATCTTCAGGAAAGGAAAAGCACAGTGAGTATCAACAAGATCATTGTTGACTGCAGCTCAACTACTTTCATCAGACTATAGCTAGTAGCTATAGTGTGAACTTAAAAGATGAAATCTCTAGCTATCTATACTCAAATCCTCATTAATATAATATATATTTTTTTAATTGTCATGAGCTGCCTTCACATTTGCATAGCATTATACTTTGTGGCTAAGTTGATTATTATGGGATGCCAAGCCTCAAGGTAGAGGCAGATCCACATAGCTAGCGGTCTGGTAAAGGGTCTCGCTACACCAGCCTCAAGCAAGGTGACGAGATAATTGTAATTCTAGAATTATTCTACTATGCAAATTCACTTCCAGAAAACAATCTGGCAGGGCCTACTGGCAATTTAGATTAATAATATATAAAAAAAAAAGTATAAATTTTGCCAAAAAATAAATAAATAACTCAATAGGTGAGATAAGGAGTGAATGTAATATAAACGAGAAGTAATGTGACACTTAGCTAACAATGAATAAAAATAAATACCATCAAAATATTAATCAACATTCACAGTTGCTGGAGAATGCTTTCACTATTGGTTGTAACTCGTGGTTATCTGATGGCCACAAGGAAGAGATAAACGAGCCTGATGAAGGAACCACGCCCGGTGGCTCAGATTCCTGTCGAACAAGAGGCTCATCATCATCTTCATCATTAGAATGAGGTGTTGGCTGCGCTACATCTAAAAATAATAATATACAATAACGATTAATGATAATAACAAATAATAATATTAATAATAATAATAGTAATAATAATAATAATAATAATAATAATAATAATAATTTCCTTATCATCCTAGCTAGATCCCATTGTCTTGAATACGATTATCCAAGCTTACATGACATGTGTATGGCATAGTTACCTTAATAGTAAACCAATACATTTTTTAATTAGATTCATATCATCTTTAATGTGATTATGGTACACATTAGCCCTAAGCTAATGTATGGCTTGAGCCGAACCTAACCTTACACACACACACACACATGTACACACACACACACATGTACACACACACACACATACATGCAAAATGAAAATTTACACACATTATTAAAAGAAAACTTCCCTCTCACACCTCCTCTGCTTCTTATACTCTAAATTATTCTTTATCCCAGCTATCCAGTGAGACATAAGAAGATGCTTCAGCTTAACCCCCAACCCTTTACCAAATTGGAGATAAATATATTATTAGATATACATTCTCTCTCTTTCATAGGCTTTTTTAGGCAATACAGAATTAAAAATATTTGGTCGCCACCGACAATCAAACCCAGGACCACTTGTCTAACGCACAAGTGAGCTACAACAACCACCCGGCGAACAAACACTCCAATTCTGTATTTATACTGTTAAGGGTTACTGCTATGCTACAGTCTCACTCTCAACAGACCAATGAAAATTCTCTTTTTTCAAAGATTCTTTTATCCGTTGAATATTTTTTACTTCACTAACTTATCAAAAAAGTCTGTGAAAGAGAGAGAATACATCTAATGAGTAAAAGAAGGCTTTTGCAACATCACCACTGCCATGTCCATTTTATTGGAGCACTATGACACATAACCGATAGAGCTAGAGTGACACACTCCATCATTTTCAGTAAAACTTGTAAAGAATGCCCCATCAAGAAGCTAACAAAAATATGAGTCAACCATTGTTTGATAGTTATATTACATAATGCCTAGTTGACAATGCAAGTTTTCTTACACGACAGTTTTCAACTCAAGAGCCCAGCACTGGAACAAAGTTAACGGTGACTTACTTCTAGGTTCCGATACAGAGGAACGTCGAGTCCCAGCAACTCCAGCGGCGGTTTCCACAGGGTCCGCACTAGAAGTAGACAGAACCACCGGAACCTCCTGATTCTGGGAACTGGAATTCCACAAATCAAACGGTAATGTTAATAACTGGAGGAAACCGAAAAGGAACCTCCAACCATCCCTGGGTGCCTCGTCAAGCGGTTTAGGTAAGGGTTCCGCCATCGTTTATTCATTATATATACAACACACGAGAGAACGAAGAAGCGGCTCTCGAAGAAGACGAGCGAGATATACACTTGTATTGTGTATATACTGTGCTTTATACCAGACTAAGTTCAGCGTGACGTCAGCACAAATACTGATAGGTAAAGTGTATCCGTCACAAAAATGGACTTAATTTTTTTATGGGCGTGTTCAATTGTAGTTGTTGTTGCTTGTTTTATGTACGTAGCAGCACCACATGCACCAAACCACATCATTCAGGAATTAGTAGTGTGCATTAAAACGCGTTACGCCATTGAAGGTGTGGTTAGCCTGAGGTGTATTCGGTGGTACTGTATTCGGTGGTACTCTCGCTACTAACAGGATTTTTTAGTGACCGTCATGAAGGTTAAGATATTCAAGGATAGAGCGTCATTATACGAGTAAGACTTTACAGGGAACACGGTGTGTGAGCGCGGGGAAATTAGAGAGTCAGTGGTAAGGAAGAGTGGGGGGATTAGAAGCTATGATTGCACGAGTACAAGTACGTTAAGTGAGATCTAGCTTACACGTTTCTCTGCTAGACTAGAGGAGGGCCCATAGTTTGTTGTTTATTGTCTGATGATTTGTGTGTGAGAGTTGCATTCCTACAATTACTGTGTGCAGGGTGGACAATTAACACTTAATTCAAGGGGGTTGCAGTCACACACTGGATAATTGAAGTTCATAGCATTAGCAATGCAATGGCAGCAAGTACTCACATGCTGCAACGTTCTAATTAACCCCCCCCTTTCCTTTCTTTTTGGACGCTGTTCATGATTTTGTCACAGGACGACAATCTTCATTTCACGTGGTGTTGATTTGTGTGTGTGTGTTGTTGTTTTTTTGCAGTCATCTATCTCAGACTAACCCATACATCCATGGCATATACCAGGTCTGTAAGGTCCAGTTCACTTTCTTCCTGGCCTATGTCTTCCTCAGCGACAGCTATGCAGCTGGAAAGTAAGTTATTCTTCATCCATGGATGAATTATAATTGTTTGGAATTGAAAACGGTGGGGATATATTTGAATTGTGGGGATATATTTGAATTGTGTTTGGAAGTCCTAGATGTAATAAACAGTATTTGTGCAGAAAGACTTCAATGTACACACATGTTCATCCACAAGCACACTAAAATTGATCGCTACGGCCAGTGGCGGTGTCGTCTTATTGTTCAATTACATAATTATTGTGTTTGTGGTAGAGAGTGGGCCTTGTAGTTATATTTCTAAGTGTATAGTTTTTTTGAAGACGTAAATTTATAGTTCATGTTTAGACCCTTTATTCATAGTAGGAGTTGTCAGAGTGTTTTGGTTTTAAAAGGAAAACAATTGACATTATTTTATGCCTTAAAACACATTATAAATAGTTATTATTAGTATTATTAGTATTGATGGAAAGTTTTAAAGGTTGAGAAATAGTATAATTGCTTCAGTTGCTTCATAGGCAAGTATGTTGGTGCCAAGCATGTAATGCCCAAGCTAGAGTTCCAGTTAATGAGCAACTCAACAACCTGAGTGTACAAGCGTAGCCACGTAAATATAAGTAAACACTTAGATGGTTTGGGCACTGAAACATATTCCGAAAGAGAGGTGAGGTGCTTGTTTATATTTATTGGAATTCTGTACTTGAGCGGAAGGTTAAGGTTGAAGGATCAAGCATACGTCTCGAAAAAGTACGAGAAGAGTGTTTTTTCCTAACTTTCACAACCAACACTGTATTTAGCATTTTAATCTTACTAGATTGGATTAAAGAATTTTCGCAGATATTCTAAGATAAGACATGAATACCAGTACAGAATATTGGCAATGACTTGTAAATGTTGGATGAACATGAATTTATTTACATCCTGATACATAGTTTGTATTATATAGAAGAAAGTATACATTTCCTAGTTTGAGTTGCCCCAAGCAAATCTGGTGTTTACATGCTAAATGGCTCGATAATACGAAATAGGCAAGCTCACAGATACTCATAAAAATTCAATTAAGTACAGCTATTTAGTTTGCCTAATTAAATCAACAACTGATTACATACTAACTTTTAGTGACATACTTCCCTTTACTGAACCTACCTCTTTATATTACCACACAGCACAAGTTGATGTTTGGTAAAGGGTGCTTGGTAAGGGAATTTGTTATGTGGTGTTTGGTATAAAGTATTTCATAAGGTATGATGCTTGGTAAATGGGTGTGTGATAGGGTGTTGAGTAATAAGTGTGGGTTTGGTTACGATAGAAGTGTTTGGTAAAGAGTGTTTGGTAAAGGTCGTCTTATAAAAGTGTTTGAAAGGGGGTGTGACAATGTTGAAATTTTAAAAGGTGAGAGTGTATGCAGGTGGAAGATGCACATGTGATGAGGAAAATCATGTGCAGCTGCTGTGTGTGTGTGTATGTGTGTGTGTGTTTAGTAAGCCAGTCAGTGTTATGTTTATGGTCACAGTTAGAGGTCAAAGTCATGTATGTATCTTTGTTATCTTGTCTCTCTCCAGGCCTTGGTTGAACCTGGGCAGCGATACGTCCTTATTTGGTTCCACGCGTGCTTGGCTGGTCATGTTGCTATTGGAAACGGTGTTCACGGTCTCTTTCCTACTCCTTTATCCAGTATTCCATGTAAGAAAGACATTAATATGCTAGAGTCAGCAGTGCAAGAATCTGCTGAGTCAGCAGTGCAAGAATCTGCTGAGTCAGCATCACATAGATTCACTGTCACCTATTATGTTTTTATAGATATGGAAGTGGCTCTGGAGCAAAGTGGGCGTGGTAGCCAGTGTGCTTTATTTCATGTTGCTGTGCTCCTGGGTGGCCGGGTTGTTCTGGTGTCTCATCCAGGCATCGCCCGAGATGACCGGAATACCCAGAGTGGTGGCAGCGGTAGAATGGGTAAGGATGGATACTCTAACTTGTGCAGATTCAGTTATGTAGTGTTGTGAGTAATAATGAGGAAAAATGCTCACACTGTTTTTTCACTGATGGAAATTTTTGTAGCCATTTAAAAAATAATCTAACAGTAAAAATTTAGAGTATTGTTTTCAAGATGTGTGTAACTGACCAGGATAATCAACGAAATGCAACAGTTTATGAAAATAGTGTATATAGTTTTTAGGCATAGAAATTACTTATTACTGTACAGAATCTATAAATGAGACTGCGCAGCAGATCATTGAGCTTGACACTTCCATGTGTAAAAGCTAAAATACAATAATAATGAATAGAATTGATACAAAAAAAATTCGATATACGGTAAGTGAATGTAAATATTCATGTGTTGGGTTGTTCTCCTCAATTATGTTTAGTTTGTTTTCATGATCAAATCTCTCTCGTAGGCGCGTGTATTTATGAAGATGGTCTCGTTCGTTGTTGAGAACAAGTACAAAGTTCAACACCCGTGGTCCAAGGATGCTGAGTCTGGTCCAGCGCAGTGGTACGGAGGACAGATGTCCCCTCGAGTGGGCACATTCTCTCAGTACTGGTACTACCTCTGGGCCCCCACACTCATGTACAGGGACCACTACCCCAGGTGAGGGAGGGAGGGGGAGTGGTATGTAGAGGTATACATTTGTAGGGAGAGGAGAGAGGTTTGTTGGCATGACAACGTAAATGGCATGCTAACAGGTAGATGGTGCACGAATCTGGGTCTTTGAGTTTGAATGTGTAAATCCGTATAAACCAATCTCAACCCCTCTGATAGAAATTGGGCTAAGGAGTGGGATGGGAGGGGGGGAGGGGGGGGGAAGGCGGAGGAAGGAATAGTAACAAATTACTGCTCATACTGCTGTCAATAAAGTTGATGGTCATGATAGTAACAGTTGAAAAACAAACCAAAACAACTCACATGAGCAAATAGTAAGAGACATTCTCTGGTTTTTATATATTATTTTATTTTGTTTTGCTGACTTTAATTCTCTGCTTGTATTCCCGTTTGGTATTTTTGTTTGGTTGTAGAAATAAAGGAGGCATTAAATGGAGCAATGTCCTGGCATATGCATCTCAGGTACAGCGAGCAAGTAGTATCACTTTTTTTCTGCTTTATGAAACCCAACTAGCCATCTATGATGTTATTCTGGTGGTTCATTCATGTAAAATGTTCAATATTCATGTACATGTATATTATAACTTTTATGTGTAGTTACTTTTATGTGTATATTATTTTAGTAGGCATCAGCAACACTCCTAGTTATAATATTTAAATATATGTATATATTCCGGTGTGTTTTCTTTGAGTTTGTGAGTTACTGATTTAATTGGTGTGTGTATGTGTGTGCGTAGTTTCTGATTGTATTCCTGATGGCCAAGATCTTGTTTCTTGAACAATATCCTGATTCCTTCAAGTAAGCTTTGTGATGTGTATTGAAAATTATTTATGAAATTTCCATGAATTTACAAGTCTTTATTAACACTTGAATTCGCTATTCTTGTTCACTTTAGTGTGAGCACATCAATTTGAATTGAAGTGAAGATTTTTTTTTCCTGAAAGTATAGTTAGTGGCATTCTTCACTGCTATACACCTTACCAAGGGAGACTGGTAGAATAAGAATGGGATAGAAGGAAAGGGGGGGGGGGGGGGGGGGGGGGGGGGAGGGTTTTTAAAAAAAAAAAAAGGTTAATTTTTTTTTTTTTTTTTTTGCAAAGAAACTTTATTAAACGAAGCATAAGAGGAGAGGTATTGCCAAAGTGAGCTATTTTTACAAACTGGAATTCTTCAAGTAATGGATAAAGGTTATGGAGATAATATCTAGCAAGGTATAAACCACTTATTACACTTGTCAGAGTGATAGGCTAAATCATTCACTCTCAGGTAACCCCTGGCTCCTGAAAATAAATTAGCCTGCTCCTGAAATATTTCACCATATCACACTCCAGACTCATGTAATAAGTACTATATACCTGTGTGTGTATATATAATACTTATTGCATGAGTCAGGTACAATTTGGGGAGATATTTCATGTTCAATATGCAGCGTTCAATGGCAATTCTTTAGTCATGCCTAATTCTATTCTGTAAGCTGATTTTGTAATCTAAACTTTTAAAAATCTAAGGGTAATGAGCTTGGCTGGTGAGATAGCACTTGCGTGGATAACTTGGGTTATCCCTTGGGTCTGGTTCCTAAAGATAACATTGTGAAGATATCTAGCATGGAGTATATAGATTTATTTATTTATTTTTTGCTGGTCCATCAGTTTAAAAAGGACTAGTTATTAAATTTAAAGAGAAGTCATTTATATGAATCTAGCATTTCCTTTGTTCGAGCTGTATCGATGCCTGATTAATAGCCAATAAATTATTTTGTAATAGCTAGCTAGTGTATAGTAGTGCTGAGGGTTCGCACATTTGGTACTTCTTTTATAATGTATTTACTTGGTGAAGTGGGAAGGAATTTTTGTTTTCCTTGATTTTAATATATATTTTTTAGTTTTTACTTTTTTAATTTCGCTTTTGTAACTTCCTTAATGCTAATATGGCTGTTCAGATGCTGTCCTTCCCTGGATGTACTCACTCTGTATGCAAGGAATGCTTCAAGCAATACTTATCCTATGTTGTGAAAAACATGGAGGTGAAGCACTACAACTGTCCTATCTGTGCAATGCCAAACATGGCGGACAGAGAGGCTGCTGGCATGTATCTGGAGATCCTTACAGCCATGGTGAGTAAAAAATAAATAAAATAAAATAGAAATGACGTTGTACAAATAATCATGTTTATTTGTTCTAGCCTCAAACTGTATTTTGTGTGTGTGTGTGTGTGTGTTTGTGTTTGAGCTTATTTTCTCTTGTTTGTGCACAGGCCAAGGAATATTTGGAGCGTGATGATTACGAGAGAATGCTGTCGAGACTAATGAAGTACTCTCTCATGACTCATCCCAGCTTCATCTGGTGCGCCAGTGTAAGTCCTGACACACATACCCCTTTTTTAATTAACACTATGTGGGAAGGGGGGGGGGGGCACTTGCACATCAAGGTGAGATTCCTGCTGAACGCTCAGTTATCCAACTTGTAGTCCACCCGTTCTCAATCCTCTGTGTGCAGTCATTGCTTGTGCCCCAGTGTTAGTCCCGTCAATCGCTTTTAATGTAATAATTAACTAAGAGACACTTCAGGACACACAATAGCGACAGCAAGAGTTGTGTGTGCGAGAGAGAGAGAAAAGAATGATTCTAGGGATTTGTCTTTGTATAGTTTGTGATCAGCTCCTCCCAACTATAGCTAGACAACTGACAACCAAATAAAAATGTAAACATAAATGAGGGCACTGTTCAACTGCTAAAAACTATCCACAGTGACGATAATACAAACAGAAAATTAGTGTTCACTTCACCCTGGAGTGCATTCCTCAGAGTCTCATGGATTGTCTGGGGATGTTCCCACACACTAGGAACTCACATCTTCACATATTGTGTGTATGGTTGCATGAATTATTTGGCACACATTTAACCTGAAAAGGTAAAGGGTTGCATGGATAAAATGTAGGATGTGAAGTTATCCAAACATTGGTTCTCGAACACTTCAGTTACCAAACAAATCACGTGCAGACATGAAGAGTTGCTTGACCACGCCCCTTTATTAGTTGTTTTTTTGTTTGTTTTTTTAATAATTACTTTGTTTTAGTAATACATTTTCTAGCTATGGCATTCAGTTATCTGAAGTTATCCAAACACCGCTCAGTTCCAACGTGTTCAGATAACTGACATTCGCTACTGTATATAATTTGTGCCATAGGAGAGCTGACTGAATAGGAGACATGGTGTGAGAGAAAGTTTGAGTTTAGACATCACTGGTTTTTGTAGCTACTTCTAGCAGTAAATAAAAACTACTCCTGACAATTTGAATTCTTGATTGTTCAAAGAAAGGTGAAGAGAAGGAGGTGGTTTTAAAGTGGGGGTGTGCATCACTTGGAAATATCAACTAAGCGGAAAGGAAAGTTGTCTAAATATAGTGAGAAATTATTATCAGAGTTCGTTTAGAAGGGGCTTGAACTATCACACTCACGTTACAAGATGATCACTCTACTATAGTTCTAAATTGGAAATGGGGTTAAGTATATAATAATTCCTGCCTCTATTGTGAACAGTGTTTGATCAGAGTTGGCATGTTTATGTGAAAATAGTGTTTGTAAAACACTGGCTGGCTGGGCGTAGCAGAGTGTGAAGTTAAGTATTTGTTGTTGTTGTTGTTGTTGTTGTTCCTTAGTGTCCTAATGGGTTCTTGTTTGAGGTGGATGGTGCAGTTGTTCCCAGGGAGATTGCTTGCCCAATCTGTCACAAGAAGATGTGTCACAAATGTAGGAAACCTGTAAGTTCCTTGTAGAATGCCAAGTGAGTATGTGCATTTGTATTCCTGACACATGATATAGGTGGATGACTGTGTGTACTTATGTGTGTGTGTATATTTAATATTATTATTATTACTATTATTATATTATTATTGTACAGTAGTATTTAAGTGTGGTAGTGAGCAGGAAAAAAATATGGATGTAAATGCTCTATTGAAGATTATTAGGTTAATACTTGGCTACACAAGAATTGTACCAGATGGTGTATATATTTTTATATTAATGATATGAAACGTTCTGTACCCTATTTTCACTTCGTCCTCCATTTCTCTCTCTCTCCTTGTTATCTATTTCCAGTGGGAGCGAGCCCATGATGGTCTGAGCTGTGAGAAGGTTGCTCAGTGGAAGCAGGACAATGATCCAGATACCCAGAAGCAGGGACTGGCTGCTCATCTCAATGCTAATGGAATAGGTAAAGGGTAGTCAGTTGATTACAGTAAAAGTTTAGCTGATACTGATTGTTATCATTGAAATTGTTGCTGTTGTTGTCTTGTTCCAGAGTGCCCTGCCTGCCACATGCGTTACGATCTTGCCAGAGGAGGTTGCATGCACTTCATCTGTACGCGATGCCCTAACGAGTTCTGCAGTGGGTGTGGCCAGTCCATGAAGAAGGGCATGGTAAGATCGAGAAGAACTCCAATGAATTCTTTACATACATGTGTTTGTTTTTGTGTTAGCAATGTGGTAAGTTTGAGTCCTGCAAGAACAAAGGTCTCCACGCCCACCACCCACGAGATTGTCTTTTCTACCTGCAAGATTTTGACGTGAAGGAGCTGCAAGACTTCCTTTGCAAGAATAACGTGGAGTTTGATGAGGAAGCTCCCAAAGAACAAGTAGAGGCTGCCAAAGCCAAGAAAGAAGGTAAACCTGAGAGAGTAAGCAGTGAAGAGGAAAAAGTTTGTACTTCAGTAGCAGCTTCTTGAGCATGGCGTTTTGCTGCTGCTTTTTCTTTTCTTTTCTTTTTTTCTTTTTTTTTTTCTTTTTTTTTTCTTTTTTTTTCTTTTTTTCCCGCCTATGTTGTGGTTATATTTGTTGTTGTTGATGATGTTGTTGTTGCTGTATAGATGGTGAGGTTAAGTTGCATTGTAGAGTAATGCTTCAGAAGGAGACATCACGGGGACGGTGTGATGAAGAATGTGGCGCTGAAGCACCAGCAAACCACGCTGGACTCTGCTCGTAGGTTGACCCTTAACTGAACTAGGCGTGATTTGTGGGTGTGGTACTAGTGTAGCGGATTTGGAGAGTGAATAGTAAGCTACAGGGGAACTTTGGCATTTGTATTCCGTTGCGGACAGATAAAACTGATATAAATTCTTGTTAGCAAGGTAAGGTACCACTCTGTACTGCTCACTGTGTTGTTATTATTATTATTATTAACAATTTAATTAAATAATACTGCTCCTAACTCATTCCTTAGTTAGCGTTATGAACTACTTAATTGCCTTGTCAGCTCAGAAAGTTTTAGACGTGTGTTTTAACTCACAGTAATACATCAAGACACATCACACAACGCATAAGCACATGACATTACATAAGCACATGACATTATTTACGTACCATTTCTCGCTGTATGACTTTCATTATACATTACACACACACTCGCATATGCACACCTTCTAGAATTCACTACAAGGAGTATTTGGTGGACAAGATCAATAAGAACAAGCTTGATCCTATCACAATGTATCCCATCTTGAAGATCAAACTCATGCTCGAGAGGGAGGAGATGGCCGTACCTGAGATCAATGATGAGAATGACTTGGAATATGAGACTGAAGAACAGTACAATGCAAGACTGATTAATGTTAGTGTGTGCTTGGTGTGTGTGTGTGTGTGCTTGGTGTGTGTGTGTATGTGTGTGTGTGTGTGTGTGTGTGTGTGTGTGTGTGTGTGTGTGTGTGTGTGACTTGAGGGTGATACCCCATATTGTTACCAGTCTCTTGATTTTGACAAGTTCCGCAAATAGGTCTGAATGAGAAATATATTAGTCGTTTTGGGGGTTATTTCTGTTTTGTTGTTGTTGTTTTTTTTTGTTTTGTTTTGTTTTTCAATTTTTGTCATCTATTATTTAAATACCATATTGAGTATCTATTTCTGCCTAATTTTAGGGTGTGCCAATGATCGTAAAACTCAAATTGCCAATGATAATCTTATGAAATTCTAGTATATGTATGTAGTTGTTGTTTTGTTTTTTTTGTTTTTGTTTGCTTATATTATTATTTTTAATGTACAAACACCTACCTTTTAATGAAGTCACGTTATATATGGCATTACCAGTGTGTGTGTGTGTGTGTGTATGTGTGTGTGCAGCATGTGAAGCGTGTCCTCCCTCTATTCAGACATAGAAGCAGAGGAACCTGAACCTTAATTCCCACCTCCCGCCCTTTTCTCAGTTATGTTTTTGTTGTTGTTTTGTTTGTTATTTGTTTATTGTTTGTATTGCACTAGTTGTGAAATTTTTCATGTAATGAAAAACGGCATTGTTTTGAAAGGTAGATAGCCTGGTAGCACGTTCCTCAATAGTATCAGATGTGCTTTATTTAACTAACATTCAGGCCGATAGAAGTAAGTGTACAGGTGAACATCATCTTGTAGCAGGATCTGAAGTTGTAGCTAGTTATGATGTAAATGATAATTTGAAAAGGAGTTTGGTGGATCTGTTGCCCTGAATTCTGTGTGTTAGAATATACTCTCTTTCTCGGGCAACCAGACATATGAGGTAAGCACTTGGTCATGTGCTTCTAGCATGTATTTAAGGAAGTGCTGAAACGAACGCAATCATTTAACTTTTTATTAAAATAGCACATTTTTATTGTAAACATTCACCTTGAATTATGTCATTATTAAACGAAGGTATAAATTGCCACCAAGTAATTATTCTCTAAACGATATAAAATATATCATACTTCATTTATAAAACCTAAGATTTCATAGAAATATGCTATTTTTTAATTTATTTGAGAAAACTACTAGTGAATAATTTGGGAAACAACGTAAATTAACCAAAACTAAGCCAATTAATAGTATAACTAACTAAATCTTCTACATGACATTGAAGAAATATTAAAAACTTATTTGGGGAAAAAACTAAAACTAAAATAATGATCAAGATATTATTTTTTAGTATGAATAACTATAAAAAACTAAGCAATCTGGAATCTCTAAACCAAAACAAAACTGATAGGAAGGTCAGTGAAGGCCTCCATGGATGCAAAGTGTTCTGTTTCACCTTTTTTTAATAAGGATTAGACTACTATGTCTAAAAGGTTGGTAAGAAAAACAAGCATCAAATTGTATTAACATAATAAATAACGAGTCTATATAACAAACTTTGCCTTTCATCAAAAATAATATTGTTCGGCAAATTATTAAAAAAAATAAGTAAATAATTAGCTAATAATGGCAATTCCTTTGAAGGTCACCAAAAGTCAACTGGGATGTATTGCATTGATACTGAACGAATAAAGCATAAATATAGAGGCAGGCAGATCACCATAAACAAGGAATCGAAGACATCATTGTGCAGAAAAAGGCTTGCTATGGTATCGCCTGAAGATGTGTTAGAAAACGAGAGAGGAGAGAATCTCTCTGGGCTTGAACTATCCTTGATTGCAAATCTAATGAAGTACGTTGGAGCTAAAGCAAGCAAGATTTTCAATATTCCATAAAAAACTTTTAACATCTTCCACTTGCTCCGTCGTGAAAGGACCTCCATATTTTTTCTTGCCGATGTCTAATCCTGAAGGAATCTCTGCTTCACAGTAAGTGAATGCACTGCGGCGAAGAGGGGTTCGATGTCTGTAAGCAAACTTTGCAACTTTAAAGACACTTTTGTACGGATTGACTTTAACCTTGTCCATCAAAAACCAGCGCTTTCTGTACTTTAAGATACATGCTGAAACAAACAGCAGCACAATGGCAGAAATGGAAAACAAGGCCAGTATGACGGATCCTAATATCACAAACTTAGTGCTCCAAGGATTATAAAAATAATGAATGCTTGATCCAATCTCACCTATGAACTGGCCTGCCATGTATGCCCAAAAATACCAGTGGATGAACAA
>WLWI01002812.1_pt1 | contig 15013 bp, 11 predicted proteins | sample 6701501 | NCBI WGS metagenome assembly WLWI01 (sample SAMN12718690, study PRJNA515312) | sponge metagenome | isolation source: marine sponge | host: Mycale hentscheli | place: New Zealand: South Island, Marlborough, Capsize Point | collected 2014-11-01
GATGGCTCAACATTCAATACTAAAGCCTGAAAAACCGGCTTTGGCTTCGCTCTCTACGTTCACTCCGCCAAAGCCAATAGCGAAGCTGCAATAGAAAGCTAAATTACAGACCTCAGGGTACACTACCAAACAATTAGCATATTCATAAATACTATTTTTTTCAGGAGTCCATCCAAATGCCTTATAAAAACATCATTGTTGAAACCCATGATAGTGTTGGTCTTGTCCAGCTCAACCGACCCGAAGCGCTAAATGCATTGTCCACAGAACTGATGATGGAACTCGGTGAAGCACTAGCGGCATTCGAAAAAGACATTGCGATACGCTCCATCGTGATTACAGGAAATGAAAAAGCATTTGCTGCAGGTGCAGACATAAAAGAGATGAAGGATAAGACTTACATGGATGCTTACACGCAGGATTTCATCACCAGCAATTGGGAAGCAGTGATGACCTGCCGCAAACCGGTTATTGCTGCAGTTAGTGGGTATGCATTGGGAGGTGGTTGCGAGCTGGCCATGATGTGTGACTTTATCTTGGCATCGGATACCGCTCAATTCGGGCAACCTGAAGTGAATCTTGGGATTTTGCCTGGTGCAGGTGGAACCCAAAGACTAACTCGATTGCTCGGAAAATCTAAAGCCATGGAGATGTGTTTAACCGGCCGCACGATGAAAGCAGAAGAGGCAGAACGATCAGGACTGGTATCTCGGGTAATTGAAAGCGATCAATTTATGGAAGAAGTAATGAAGACCGCGAGGAAAATTGCTTCCAAGTCACTACCCGCGTTAATGATGGTAAAAGAATGCGTAAACCGAGCATTGGAGACCTCGCTTTCTGAAGGGTTACTATTCGAGCGAAGACAGTTTCATAGCTCATTCGCTACCCAGGATCAAAAAGAAGGCATGGCAGCTTTCGCAGAGAAAAGAAAACCTGAATGGAATCATAAGTAAAGACCGCACCTGTTCGGATTTACTATTGATATATTTATCCACGAAGGCTACTGGCCAAATTAGAGAGAAAATGCCAAAATGAGTAATACGGTCAAAACTTGGCGCACACCACTGATTGTGATTATAGCAGGCTGCTTGATCGCGACTACCGGCTTTGGCGCAAGATCGGTACTTGGCCTATTTCTTGAACCCATGACAATGGATAAGGGGTGGTCAAGGGAGACTTATGGGCTTGCTATGGCGCTACAGAACCTAATGTGGGGGATTGGTTTACCTTTTGCCGGTGCTCTGGCAGATAAATATGGTTCCACTCGTGTCATTATCGCGGGAGCTATCGGGTATGGCTTGGGTTTATTTGGCATGTCACAAGCAGAAAGCGGTTTCACACTCCAGTTAACAGCCGGTATTCTCTGTGGGCTTGGCATTGCATTTTCAGCCTTCACTTTGGCCATGGCAGCCATGGTACGAGTGGTCGGCCCGGAGCGTCGTTCCTTTACTCTAGGACTTGGAACGGCAGCGGGATCTTTTGGACAAGTTGTCTTTTCACCATTGAGCCAAGGTTTTATTTCTGCGTATGGCTGGAACACTGCATTGATTTTGCTGGCTGGAATAGTGCTATTACTTATTCCATTTGCAATTTGCCTACCCCAAGGTAGTCCGTCTACCGTCCAAAAACAGTCAGTCAACCAAACCTTGACGGATGCGATTAAGGAAGCTGTTTCTCACCGGGGTTTTGTTTTACTCACAATCGGTTTCTTTGTTTGTGGTTTTCATGTAGCCTTCATTACAGTTCACTTTCCCGCATATATTAAAGACCTTGGTTTAAGTCCATCAGTTGGCGCGTACTCTCTTGCATTGATCGGGCTAATGAATATAGCGGGCTCATTTCTTTCTGGAATGGCGGGCCAAAAATGGAGTAAAAAGTGGAGTTTGTCTTTCATTTATTTCACGCGGTCAATTGTGATCCTAGCACTGATATTTGCTCCAAAAACAGAAATATCCATGTATCTTTTCTCCGGTGCTATGGGGTTGTTGTGGTTATCTACTGTCCCTTTAACTACTGGGATTGTTGCTCAGGTCTTTGGTGTGCAATACATGGCAACACTATTTGGTATTGTTTTTCTGAGCCACCAAATTGGGAGTTTCCTTGGAGTTTGGCTAGGAGGAAGAATATACGATCAAACCGGTTCTTATGATGGTATGTGGTGGGCTGGGATAGCTGTTGGCTTACTCGCTACGCTGATCCATCTACCTATCAACGAAAAGCCATTAGCAAGACTTCAAGTTAGAACAGCAATAGCCTAAACCTGCAAAATGAGGTGGTGCTTCAAGCGTAGGTGTAGGTATGTGAATGTAAACGCAAAGGGTGACGCCTTTTCCATTTTAGTGAAAGCTGCCTTGATCCTGGCGTTGCATGGTGTATCAATTTAATCTTAATCGGCAGTCTATAATAAGTGTGGAGTTTCATCCAAGCTTCGTACTATAAGATGGATGAATTGTCCAAGTTCGCAGGGTCGAACTAATCTAAGCAAATCTAGCTCATCAAAAACCACTGTTAGAGAATTTGGAAAATGAACCTAAAAGACAAAGTGGTACTAGTTACCGGGGCTGGTGGAGGTATCGGTTCAGCTATTGTTAACCGCCTAATTCGTGAAGGGGCTGTGATTGTCGCGTCTGATCGTAGTCTTGACCATTTACAAGATGTCATCAAAACCGCGGAAAGACACCATGCCAAAATCTATCCCCTTGTAGCAGATCTAGCGGTTAAGTCAGATTGCGATAAACTACCCCAACGAGCAAAGGAGATGGGGCAAAAGTTAGATGTGCTCATTAACAACGCTGGACTGATGCGTCGCGGAAACATACTCGATACTACAGACGAAGACTGGTCATTGTCCATGGCAGTTAACGTGGAGGCGATTTTCCGCCTTTGTCGATCAGCAATCCGCATCATGAAATCACAGGGGCATGGTGCCATCGTTAACACGGCTTCCTGCTGGGGGATTTATCCCGGACCAAATCACTTTGCCTATTGCACAACAAAAGCGGCGATAGCGGCGATGACTCGATGCCTTGGAAGGGATCATGCCGCAGATGGTATCCGAGTTAACGCTGTTTGCCCCAATGAAGTTAATACCCCAATGCTCAGAACAGGATTCGAGATTCGAGGTTTTGATCCAGCCGAAGCGATAGGGAAACTGAATAAAACTGTGCCACTTGGGCATATTGCAGAACCCGATGAGATTGCTGACGTCATCGCATTTCTTGCGTCAAACGAATCACGTTACATGTGTGGAGCGCTCTTAGAAGTGAATGGCGGAAAACCGGTTTACTAGCCTGAGAAAGCTTCATGAGATTCAACGATAAAGTAGTCATAGTCACAGGGGGTGGTACTGGTATTGGGGCTTCAATTAGCGAACAATTTGCTATGGAAGGGGCTCATGTTGTCGTTGCACAGCGACGAATGGTGAATATAAGAAATGTCACCCACATTTTTGCTGATCTTTGTGTTCCTGATCACTGCGAAAGAGTCATCCAGCAAACCATTCAACAATTCGGTAAACTAGATGTTCTGGTCAACAACGCTGGAATTATGCTTGAAGCGGGCATTGGGGACATGTCATTGGAAAGTTGGGAGAAAGTCATGGCCCTAAATTTGACCGCACCATTTCTACTCTGCAAACATGCCATTGCTTATTTGAAAGAAACCAATGGATCTATCGTCAACATTGGATCAATAGAGGGATTAAGCTCAAATCCAAAGCACAGTGCCTACTGCGCGTCCAAAGCAGGAGTTCATGCGATGACTAAGTCCATCGCGGTGGACCACGGTGAGGATGGAATAAGATGCAATGCCGTTGCGCCAGGTTGGATTGATACCGACTTAAACGTTGACTTCATTGAATCAATGCCAAATTCGACGACATTTAGAAAAGATATCGGCAAAATACACCCCATCGGTCGAACAGGAAAACCGAGTGAAATCGCAGCTCTAGTGTGTTGGCTAGCTTCGGAAGAAGCCAGCTTTATCACAGGGCAGGTTTTTGTTGCCGATGGTGGAAGGATGGCAAAACTGAGCTTACCAATGTAACGCGAATCAACACTAAAAGTGCCAAAAGTTGCAAATTACATTCTTTTAACTGTAGAAGTTCAGACCAAATCTGACACCGTATTAAATCAACCCTCGCTTCGCTCGGATTGATTTAATACGGTGTCAGATTTGGTCTGAACTTCTACATTTTAACCTTAGTTAAGCGGCCCATTTCTAGCCATAGTTACCACGCACTCTTTCTTTTTTCGGATCAAAATGCGGAAATGTAACCACAGTGGCCGGAATCCGCTTTTGGTGACCGTCCAATTTACCAATTTCCACTTCATTTCCAACTTCAGCATGATTCACTTTCAACTTTGCTAAGGCGATGTTTTTTCTTAAGATCGGAGAGATTGTACCGCTGGTAATCACGCCGACCTGTTCACGTCCAACAAAAACGCCATCCCCGTGGCCTCCCATTTCGCCACCGGACACTTCAAGACCAACCAACTTCTCTTGTGGAAATTCTTTTCTTTTAATCAACGCCTCCCTCCCAATGAAGTTGTCTTGCTTTGACTTCAAAGGCACCGTAAAGCCAATACCTGCTTCAAAAGGATCAGTTTGATCACAAAACTCATACCCAGCAAAAATAAGCCCCGCTTCAATACGTAACATGTCCAGAGCTTCTAAACCTAATGGAGTAATAGAAAACTCCTGCCCGGCCTCCCACACGGCATCCCAGACTACTTCCGCATCACGGGGGTGACAGAAGATCTCATATCCGATTTCACCGGTATACCCGGTTCTAGAAACAATAATTGGCACGCCCATCTCATCACCGATTCTCGCGATAGAGAAACGAAACCAATTCAGTTCGCCAATTGAGGCTTGATCAGGTCTGGTCCATATCACTTTTTCCATCACCGATAAACTCTTTGGTCCTTGTACTTGGAGGTTATGAAGCTGAGAGGTTGAATCCTTAACCCAAGCTCTCAGCCCTTGCTCTTGAGCTTGCTGCCTCAACCACAGGCCTGAGGTATCGTTACCACCAACCCAACGAAAGTTATCTTGGCCCAAGCGAAATACAGTGCCGTCGTCAATCATTCCACCTGATTCATAGCACATTGCTGTATACACAACATGACCATCAGCCAATTTCCGAATGTTCCTTGTCACACAGGTTTGCAACAACAACTCCGCATCTGGGCCAACTACTTCGTATTTTCGAAGTGGGGACAAGTCTGTAATTACCACACCTTCCCGACAAGCCCAATACTCCGCTACCGCACCATGATTGGTAAAACTATTTGCTAACCAGAATCCATTATATTCGGTAAAATTTCTGGTCAATGAAGATGTTTTGGAATGAAAACCGGTTTCTTTAGTCATTTCAGGTTCTGAATCAGTGGTTTTACGAAACGCGATAGCACGTTTGAATAAGTTTTCCTTAGTATAGGTTCTCACATGAATGTCTGTGGGCACCCACCCATTAGCGGCGTCAATGTCACAAGGACAGGAAGAAGAAACGCAGACCATGTCTTTTAGGGCACGCATTAACACGTAATCACCGGGTCTCGACCACGGATCGTCGAACATAAATTGATAAGCATCATCGAAGAATGTGTTAAAAAACAAATTCATCGCCATCCAGCCTTTCCTGGGAGATATGGGATAGTCATCAAGTGCATAATTGAAATTCTCCGAGCAGTTGACGTGCCCTGGATAACCGGCTTCATCATAGTACTTACTAGTGCAAGCAAGTCCAAAACTATCGTGACGCCCACAGGTGTCTTGAATTACTTCCAACATAGGTTCGAAATCAACATCATAAAACTTGGAAAACAAGCCAGGGCCCGGATAAGCTGACCCCATTAAAGCGCGTGTTGTGGTCGCATCCAGACAACGTTCTATCCCTTGGTCCAGATTCGCTTTATCGAAGCACTGAAAATCAGAACATTGTCTACCATCCACGTCAATTATCTGTATGTACTCCCCTGCTTTCACTTCATAAGCTTGAGCAGTGGACGCATCTACTCGTAAATCCAGCGACTGGTCTCCCAATGGATCAGGTAGTTCATTGGCAATAATCGTCCCGGGGTTTGCTCTGGTAACCACAGTGATAAGGTCAGAGGGTGGATTCTGTTGATCTACCAGCATCAGCGCAGCAGGAGCACAAATCAGACAGATGGCTTCTACCCCACTAGTAAATGTGCACTTCGTGTTTTCACCAGGGATACCACTTAAGACCTGAGCAACATCAGCGTTATCTAGATGAATGGCAAAAGAATTCAGCTTTCTCTTTATTTTTTGAGCCGCCGGTGACAAGCTATTCAGCATCTTGGCGATTTCCGTTCCACGAATATCTGGCACTAACCCCAATTGATCCGTTACTACTTCACTGGTTGAATTGAATGCCAGCACATGGGCCTTTTGGAGGCCTTCGGGATCTGTAAGCTCAACAACATCACCAGGCAGCAAGGGCAAGGCTATGACACCCCCACCTTTGATGACATACCGCTCTTCTCCTGACCAATGCTGACCAAGACCAGGTTCGCGAATCCGAACAATGCTATTTACATCTATGGACATTTCGTTATATCTCCGAGTTGCTTCTAATCTGAGCAAAACCAGAAGTTAGCGACAAAGTTGCCTCAATACTTATCATTATTAGATCATCAATCCACTGTTATCCTATTCCCAATATTGCCTTGCGCTCTTTCGCCCAAGCGCCAATCAGCCTATCTGCGATGATCCCAATAGAAGCGATACCTAATCCAGCTAGAATACCTCGTCCTGTATCAGCAGTGGGCAACGCTCGATAAATCTCCTGTCCAAGATCCTGAGAGCCAATCAATGCGGTAATGGCCGTCATCGCTAACGCCATCATGATGGTCTGGTTGATACCCAACATGATCTCTGGCAAAGCAAATGGAAGTTCTACCTTCAAAAACTTCTGCATGGGCGTACAACCGTTTGCCAATGCAGCTTCCTTTAAAACTTCAGGAACCCTTTTTAGTCCAAGATAGGTATACCTCACTGCCGGGACACTGGCGTAGGCTAAGATAGCGATAATATTAGATAGGTCACCCACTTTGAAAAGCATGATGACGGGAATTAGGTAGATAAAGGACGGAAAGGTTTGGAGCGTGTCACAGATAGACATACTAATTTTAGCAACGCGTTCAGAACGAGACGCCCAGACACCAATGGGTAAACCGATAAGTACACAAATCACTACCGATGCTGATACCAAGTAAACTGTTAGTACCGCGGGAACCCAGAAGCCGGTTACCAGCATCATACTAATCAGAAAACAGGTTAGACCTGCCACCGCTAAGCCACCGAGGTGAAAGCCTGCCACACCAATCACGCCAATTACCACAGTCCATGGCAACCAGAGATAGAAATCCCGAAGCGGAATCAGCATAGATACTGTGATAAAGTCCCTCACTGGTCGAATATAGTCGTAAGACTCTTTTGAAATCCACCTAACGATATGATCTAAGTCACGCCCCAAGGTGAAGGTTAGTTTTTTTGGCAAGATCGCTAATTCTTTCCAGAAGCTAGCCAAGAAAAATACAGTAACAAGGACAGTTAGAAAGGTCAGAAAATGCGCGTGTTTGTGAAACCAAGTTTTGTGCGTCGCGAGATGTTGAGGTTGGCGATAGGCATAAGCTTGAGTCAATCTATCCAACACCACGGCAATCAAGACAATCGCGAGGCCCTGCTCTACCGCAGCACCAAGTCGCAATTGTTGTAATGAGAACAATAACTTTTGACCGAGACCAGCCGCCCCAACCAAGGATGCAATGACGGCCATTGCCAAGGTTTGCATGACAACCTGGTTCAGACCTAACATCAAAGTACGCTTCGCAGTAGGCAACTGCACTTTCCATAAAAGCTGCCTCTGAGTACAACCTGACATCTTTCCTGACTCAATGACTTCGCTAGGCACCGTCTGGATACCCAGAATGACACATCTTGCCATTGGAGGCATTGCAAAGATAACCGTCGCCATCATCGCTGGGACCTGGCCAAAACCGAAAAGAATGACGATGGGCACTAGGTAGGCCATGTGCGGGGTCGCCTGCATCAAATCAAACATTGGCGTAATAACAGCGGCTGCCTTGCGTGATCGAGTCACCCAGATCCCAAGCCATAGGCCGATACCCGCAGCGAACGGCACCGAAACAAGCACCACGGAAAGTGTTTTCATTGAATCTTTCCACAGCCCAAAGATCGCCAAATAGGCGAAACTAACAACACAGAAAATGGCTAATCTAACCCCACCTATCCAATGGCCTAATATGCCCACCCCAATGACAAAAGCGACCCAAGGAATCGGCGGTAATCCCAGTACTTTTATGCCCCGGTACAAAGCGTATTCAGTCCACTTCAATGGTTGAGCCAAGACCCAAGAAATAGATCGGGTAAACTCCTTGAACTTGTAGTCACCAATAGCCGCATCCTTCCCCAACCATTTGAAAAAGTCTGTCAACCATACCTTCAATGGAAGAATCAACTCCGACGGCCAACGTGTGGCACCATCCCACAGCATTGCAATTAGTAACCCAATGGCGGTAACCCCAACTAATTGGGTCAGCAGGGAATGTTTTCCCAAGAAGTTTCCGAGACCGACTTTCACTACATTAGAATCCGGTCCATTGGCAGACACGCTCATTATTCCTCATCTCCGAACAACGCTTTTGTCATCGCGGCTCGATCTATGGAACCCACTGCCGCTCCACTTTCATCGACCACGGCAATCGGAATTTCGGAATTCAATACCTGAGCAGCAATATCGCCGATCTTCGTTTCGACGCCCACTCCGTTAGTAATAGAGGCCCTATCCACAACCGGTCCCATAATCGCCCTCGCGGATATAATTCCTCCACGAGGTGCCTTTTTGGCAAATTCTGCGACGTAGTCATCCGCTGGATTCAAAACCATTTCTTCCGGGGTTGAGAGTTGTACTAGTTTACCATCCTTCATAATACCAATACGGTCGGCCAAACGAGTGGCCTCCTCGAAATCATGAGTAATAAAAACAATCGTTTTTTTAAGTAGTTTCTGCAAACGAATAAATTCGTCCTGCATTTCCATACGAATTAATGGATCAAGGGCAGAAAATGGCTCATCTAGGAACCATACATCGGGCTCCACTGCCAGGGACCTTGCTATCCCGACTCGCTGCTGTTGCCCTCCTGATAGTTCTCGAGGATAGTAATCCTCCCGTCCTCCTAGGCCCACGAGTTCGATCATCTCTTTTGCTCTCTCCGTTCGCTTTACTCTCTCTATCCCTTGCACTTCCAATGGGAAAGCAACGTTTTCCAAAACGGATCGGTGTGGAAGTAAACCAAAGTTTTGGAAAACCATCCCCATCTTGTGTCGTCTTATTTCAATCAACTCCTTCGGGGTAGCTTTGAGTATATTCTTCCCTTCGAAATCAATCTCCCCCGCAGTAGGGTCATTGAGACGAGTAATACAACGTATCACAGTGGACTTTCCAGAACCCGACAGACCCATGATGATCAGAATTTCACCTGCTCGAACATCAAAAGACACATCTCGAACAGCGCCGATATAACCTTCGTTCTCAAAAGCCTCATCAGAAGGTTGCCCATTATGCCTAGCAAGAAAATCTTCTGGGTTCGCACCAAATATTTTCCACATATTGCGACAAGAGATTTGTACGTCGTTGTTCATTTGGAGTCTTTAGAATGGTTACTGAAATTGTAGTTGCACAGATTCACCTTTTCAGGTCTTATTTGATCTCAAAGGAAGAGAAAAACTGCAACCTTCATCAGAGAACACGAATGCACTCTTCACTTTTAGCTCATGAAAATTTGGTTCATGGAAAACACAATAACAAAAAAATTAGAACTAACTAATCCGCTAGTCAAAGAAAAACCGAGTATAGAAACTAACTATACTCGGGAATATTACAACGTGCATTTAATAAACAAATAAATGTCACTAGTTATACTTATTTGATCTACATATAACTATCGAATCACTCGCTTACTGCTGCCATGAGGCGACAACATCAGCGTTAGCTTCGATCCACTTAACTGCCGCTTCTTCTGGAGACAAACCGTCAACGTCGACGAGTGAAGATGCTGCAGCGATCTGCTCATTGTTGAAATTGATTTTTTGCATAACGCCCCAAGCTGCTGGAAATTGCTCAGCAAGGCCACTCCAAGCTGCCTTTTTCAACCAACCTGCATGGGTTGCACCACAGTCACCAACCGCATTTGGATTTGGACCCCAAGCTGGATCTTCAAAACATGCGGGCTCAGGTTCTGGGAAATCAACGAACTGACCATCAAATACGGCTTCGATGTAGTTTGGAGTCCAGTTAAATAGAACAACCGGTTCTTTGCGATCATAAGCGGCTTGAAGCTCAGCCCAAAGAGTTGCGGCTTGACCTACGTTAATAGCAGTAAAGTTCATTTCCAACGCTTCGATACGATCAGCATAGTGCTTACCCCAATCCGCAGGCGGACCAACAAAACGACCTTTTGGTGCAGTTTCTGCAGTTGCAAATTTTTCAGCGCAAGCATCAAGCGCTTTCCAATCAGGTAAACCAAGACAGATATCATTCATATATGATGGATACCACCACTCTTCACGAGTAACTGCATCATGTGTACCAGCATCTACCATGCCTTCGGCAACCGCATTTTCGAAAGGAGTTTTCATAGATCCTTCCCATGCTTCAACTTGGAAATGCAAGTCACCTTCAGCTATCGCATTAAACTGTAGCTGGGTGTCAGAAGGGGTATACTCAATGGTGTACCCCATGCCCTCAAGTACATTACCAACAACATTGGATAAAACCAGTTGACTGGTCCAGTTGTTCTGAACAATGATAATTGGATCATCTGATTCAGGTACGGCCGCTGACGCGACATTCATAAAACCTGCGGTTGCTAAAATAGCCGTCGCAGTGATTAGTTTTCTTTGCATAACTTCCTCCGGGGAATTAATCATTCTTATGGTGCCAGCTCCGAGTGCAAAAAAGTATTATACATCGTTCTCAACTATCTCTTCATACACTCAGGAACGAACCTGCGTTATGATAGAGGTCATATAATAATGAGTTAGACACTTTTTGTTAAAAATATAACCTTTTTTGTTAAAAATTGTTAACAACAAAATGCCGCGTTCTGCAAACAATCGCAAAGCCAATCTACTGATTGTAGAGGATGATGAGCTCACCCAATCGAAAATGAAGTCATATTTCGAAACCGAAGGGTATTGTGTCACTACCGCAGGTAATGCTCATCAAATGCGAAAGTACCTGCAAACTAGGGAGGTAGACTTGGTTTTACTTGATATCGATCTTCCTGATGACGATGGCCTTTCCATCGCCAGAGACCTCAGATCTAATTCGAATATCGGAATTATTCTTGTCACAGGTAAAGACAGCGATGTCGATCGAATTATCGGTTTGGAAATTGGCGCTGACGATTACGTGACCAAACCTTTTAATGCTCGGGAGCTACTCGCCCGGGTAAGAGGCCTATTGCGAAGAACTGAAGCCCAAGCAGCACCAGCCGTTGATCATAAAAGGTCTTTTGCTGGCTGGGGACTTAACCCACTTCGTCGGACACTAACTTCCCCTAACGGAGAAGAGATGGAAATGACTAGAGCAGAGCTGGATTTGATCACGACCTTTACCAATCATCCAGGGCAAACTCTTTCAAGAGAAAGATTGATGAACTGCATCACCCATCGAAGCTGGAACCCAAACGACAGAACCATCGACGTTTTGATAAGGCGAGTAAGGCAAAAAATGGAAACTGACCCGAAAAAGCCTACCTTGATTAAAACGATCCATGGTGAAGGTTATATGTTCTGCGAATCAGTTATCGATTCGACGAAATCATCAAATGCCTGAACAGAGATATTGCTACAGTCGACAATTTCCTCAATAACCGTCCCTTCTTTCTTTTTTCCATTCTCTATGTCACTAAGCAATTGGGAAAAACACACCAGCCCAAGATTCCCTGCTCCACTTCTCATCCTGTGAGCTAGCTTTCTCACTGCCGTCTGATTATCTGAAATGATGTGCCCCCTCATTTCTTCGATATCACTGGCCATATTCTTTTTGTAAATTGAAACCAGTTCTTCCATCCTTTGACTGCCGAGGAGGAGCACATCATCCCGAATCAATACTTGATTTAGCAAGGGCTGACCATCGAGATGTTTAACAGGGGGCATCGGGGCACTAGCATGTTTAGCAGACGCAGGGCTATCGGCAAATGATTGGTCATTAGCAAGCTGTTTCTTTACTGCATCACCACTAATGTCTTTGGTGTGAGCTTGATTGATGTAATTCGATTCATTCACTCGTTCCAACGTTTCAAAAAGCGTTAACGCTAAATCATCACGTGTAAACGGTTTCCCAATAAATCCGTTCATTCCGGCTTCTAGATACTGCTCTACTTCTTCGTGAAACACATGGGCAGACATCGCAATCACCGGAAGCTGAGTGGGAAGCCCAACTTCGCTTTGTCTAATTTTTTGGACGACGGCCATGCCGTCAGCTCCGGGCAAACTAATATCTAGCAAAATAATATCGAATAGTTGCACACCAACTATCTTCAACGCCACTTCTCCGTCCTCAGCCACGACAACATTGTGCCCCAAGGACTCAAGATAATGTTTCACAACTAATCGGTTAGTTTCGTCATCCTCAACCAACAACACTGTTTTTGGAGACAGAACACTAGCAGGATAAGAATCCAACCTAGCAGAAGGGATTGTTGGTACCAAACGTTCATCCCATGGTTCGAAATCCAAAATCAGACAAACAGTAGTTCCCTCACCCATGATGCTATATAGACTAATACTTCCGCCGAGTAAGTCAACCAAACTTTTACAAATTGCCAAACCGAGTCCTATCCCACCGTAGCGTCTTGAGGTAGACGAATCACCCTGAGTAAACGCTAGAAAAATCTCTTCTCGTTTTTCCTCGCTTACCCCAATCCCAGTATCGATAACTTCAAATTGTATTTTAGTTTCCTCATCACCAAAATCGATTTTCCGCACCGTAATCGTGATCGTTCCTTTGTCAGTAAACTTGGTTGCATTACCGATCAGGTTCATCAATATTTGATTTAGCTTTCCAGAATCACCTTTCAGCCAAACAGGAACACTGTCATCTAACTCTAGGACAATCGCGTTTTCCCGTTGCTTCGCGGAAGCTGTCATCACATTGACAACATTATTCATTAATTCGTACAGATTAAAATTATCCTGCTCAACATCAATCTTCCCCGCTCTCACCTGAGAATATCCCAACACATTATCCAGAATATCCAGTAACAACGAATTGGCTGTGTCGATAGCATTCAAGTATTCACGTTGCTTCGGGGTAAGCCCCGTGGCATGCAATAAATTCAGTGTTCCAAGCGCACCGCTAAGTGGCGTCCTTAGCTCGTGACTAATTGTTGCCATGAAATCCGTTTTTGCCTTATTCGCCTGTTCCGCTTTTTGCCTTGCGATCGCATGCTCAGCCACTTCGTGCTCCAGTTGTTCATTGGCCAATCGCAGCTGATTAGTTCGATGATTAACTGTTTTTTCTAGATTGTTCTTGTAATTCTGTAGCTCCTTATCGAGGCTCTCTTTCTCTTTGGCATTATCTCTAAAAAGAACCAGAGCGTCCGCCATATTACTGAGCTCATCCTTACCTGAATCGTCGACCTTGTATCCTAGATCTCCTCCCGCAATGGCAACAGTTGCCTCCTTCAGTGACAAAAGCCGTCTAATGACATTGATGTGAACATAACGCCATAAAATTAATAGCATGAGCGTAACCGCTAAAATGGCAATAAATATAAATAATCGTCGACTCTCATGCAGTGAAGTTTCTGCTTTCCGCGTTGCTAGTCCCATGACGGACCCACTGGAATTCGACAAGCCACTGACAATTGAATTCAACTTAAATGCTTCTACCCGATAACGCTGATCAGATTCGGACAATGCCTTTTCTAAAGCCAGTTCTTGCTCCCTCAGTTTGAATAGGTTAAGTGTATTGAGAGGGCCAGAATCCAAACGCATGCTTCGCAACAACGAAAGAGCCTTAAACTTCCTCTGAGGATCATTGATTTCATTGACGCGTCTTTCTAGTATCGAGACCACTTCAATGGTTTTCTGCTTTAAAACATTAATTTCTACCTGTTCTGTTTCCTTAACCACCTGACTCACAATTGAACTGAGATTTGAACTACGTAGGCGGAGCTCAAACATCCTCTCCATTTCATCAATATCAACTTCAATAAGTCGATCAAATACATCATATAGTTTATAAGGTTCCGTTCCCTGTTCAACCAAATCATAGAGACTAGAGGCAACTGCGGTAGTTGTTGTAGCAGCATTCGCCACCAGTGAATTGGAGAGCTCGTTTAACTGAGCAGTGTTAAAAATAAGCCGTTCAGCAAGTTCCGTCATATTCCCTTTAACTTCGAGCCGCTTTCCTACCAACTCATTCTGCTTTCCCAGAATCAAATTGATCTGGTTGAACACTTGGTGAATTGACTGCAAGTACTCTTCAGCAAAACCCTGATGAGCCAACCGGTCAATTAGTGCCCTAAAGGAAATCATGTGCTGCTTCAACAACTCACTGGTTTTCTCATATTGCTGCCTATCGCTAACATCCAATAGTCGCTGAGCGAAAGCGCCAATTTTAGAGTTAATCCGAGTTAAATCGTGAGCATCTTTAAGAACCGGAATAGCCTGATTGATAACGGAATTTTGGGTTGTAGATATCCTTTGGAAGCCAATAATACCCACACCAGCGGCGAAAAGTGACAACAGCGCCACGGCACCAAAAGCGATCAACAACTTAGCGGTAATGCTGATTTTCACCATATAATACCCAGTACTATGATTTTTTTGGGTAGTGTACCCTGAGGTCTGTAATTTATTTCTTTAGCGATGTTCGTTTGGCTTAGGCGAAGTGAGCGTAGCGAACGAAGCCAAAGCCGGTTTTTCTGGATTAGGTGTTGAATGTTGAGCCATC
>WLWI01002814.1_pt1 | contig 15009 bp, 10 predicted proteins | sample 6701501 | NCBI WGS metagenome assembly WLWI01 (sample SAMN12718690, study PRJNA515312) | sponge metagenome | isolation source: marine sponge | host: Mycale hentscheli | place: New Zealand: South Island, Marlborough, Capsize Point | collected 2014-11-01
TAAATTTCTATTGAGAACTTGATACCATTGACGCAAGACCTTCCAAACATTACACTGAGACCTAATCATACCTGTAGCCAAGGGGGGTTCAGGAATATTGATAGCTGTTCAATTAAGACTGAAACTGCAATGGAATTGTTTGCTATTCTTGTATTAGTGAAATAAATTCAACCAGGCTCACGTCCGGTATTAAAGTAAAAGGATTTAGAAAATTTTACATGTTCCGTTCGTAAACCCATCAGAAGTAAATGATTTAGCCACACCTAACATATAACTTCAGCAATATTGATAGCTGTTGGATCAATACGGAACCTGCAATGGAATTCTCTGGTTTCCCTACATGTTCTGTATACTGTGCATGTGGATGGCCTAGTCTGAGTCCAAGTGACCTAATAATTATTCAGCTCCTAGTCTGGCATCGCTGACTCTTTCCTTCCCTAAATGGGTGGGCAGGAAGGAAGGAAAGCGTCTGGTAGCTCTAGTATCAATGACATGTGCAAATGACATCACAGGTTTATTACGTCACCATTAACGCTTAGGCTAAACTCAAGCGAGAATAAAACATTTCGTTGCTAATAAGAAAGATTGTCAACAAAAATGTTCATAATCTTTCTTCATCTTTCACAATAGAAATGAGTAGAACAACAATAGCAATAGTGGCTGGTTCACACTTGGGTAGGAGTTGGTCATATACAAGTGGAAAACTCCGGAAGTAAGCACTCTTTCCGTATTCTGTCAAGAGGGCTACAAAAAATTATTTAAAATTCCCTTCAATACTTTCATCTGCTCAGGCTTCACCAGGAAACTGTAAGTCTCTAAATGCGCTCTTCATCTCACTTTGATCTTGCATAGCTAACATAATGCTGAATGAAATGGGGCGCATTAAATGTGGTTGAGGAATGTACTTAATTAACAATTCTGCAATCTGATTGGAGCACCACTTTTTGGTGCTGGCACAAGTCAAAGATACTAGAGCAACCAGACCCTTTCCTTCCTTCCCGCCCACTAATTTAGGGAAGGAAAAGGGTCAGCAACGCCAGACCAGCTCCCTGGACACAAAACTACACTCTTATAATATAACAGCACGAATATAGCTAGCTAAGCTACATCTTTTCTATATAAAGTGTAACATAATGCACTTATTAAACAATTAAACATGAAAGGCCTATTAAGGGTGCACTGCTTGTATACAGCTCCTCATTGTAGTGGTCATTGAAAACCTTGTTACATGAGGCTGATATATTGCTATTAGTTAACCGCTTCTCACTTCATGTTCAATGAACCTATAGTATTGAAGTAGTAGACACAGAACAGATTATTAGCTTTGGTGCAGTTATTATAGAATAACAAATGAAGGAAACAAAAGTGGGTGTGGCTTTTTCAGCTTTTTCAAAATTCCAACCAAACTTCTAGCTACGGGATAGTATTCCAAGCTTTCCTTTAGCGTCTAAGTTAGAACAGTCCACTTACTTCTAACACTGAGCCATATGAACCTGTTCCAAGTGTCTTCCCTGTAGGTACCACCTGGTCTAAGAAATACTGCTGTAACTTAGAATCTCTTCTAAAGGATCTAGACCAGCCCTGTCTTCTAGCCATGGTTAATACCGGTGGGAAGCACGTCCTCGTCAGATCTCCTCCAACCCTACCCTAGTCTCACCACACCCCGGCCAGCAACGATGTCAAGTTCGGGGAGGTAGAAATCAAATAAACTCCGCCCACTCATCTGCCACGCCCGCTGTTGTGTTAGGATTTCCAGTTTTCTTCGGTCTGTGCTCTTGTTGTTTTTAATCGATCTTTCGTCCCGACTAGGGCTTGAATATCTCTGGAACTATGTGGAACTATGAATAGGGCGCAGGGCAGGCTGGGGATGTAGCTCTATAAGTGGGTCTATTACCTGTCACAACTGAGATTCTTTTGAGTTTGTGCAGTCAAGGAATGACTAAATGGGGAAGAGTTATGATGAAACTGCAAATTGCAAAGCTACACAGGATTAGACCTGAAGCCAATGAAAGTAAGGTGATTATAGCAACATAAAATAGCTTTCTAGATGAAATGTTGGATTATCCTAGCTAAGTAGACTCTAAAAATTTAAAGGTCTAAATAATTGCTGCTGTAGCTGATGTACCTACTCTCATTGTGTAAAGAACTGATGAGTTGAAAGTCTCAGTAATTTAGTCAGTGGAGTGTTCTAAGTCTGTTGGTTGTGGAACATGGTAATTACTGTATTGGAAAATTAATATTTCAAGATACCGGGATTTTTTTTTTACATAATGGGTACCCCTGATCCCAACATTGCCCTGATAAGAAAGGTTTGACTGTATTTGATACAGGTGTGCAGAAGATTGAATGAATGAATTATTGAGTGAATGAGTTATTGATTGTAGTCTTGTTATTTATTCTTGCAGGAATAGATATCCTACCAAGTTCTGTTTCAAGCCCTTATGCTTTATTGTGAACAACACATCTTTTTCCATAATGTTCTACTAAATATAACTTTGTTCAACATGGACCATTGTGATATTCTATTAATGTTGAAATATATATTATAATACATTTTCAGTTGTTGTTGTTTTTTTGTTGTTTTTTTGCTAGTGCTATACAAGAGTATTTTTATAGTTATATATATCCATAAACACAACTTTCGAAGTTCATCAGCTGTATTTGGTAGTTTGGCAAGTATTGAGAGAATATGTCCATAAGAGTCACTGATGGTGGTCCTTATTGGTAGCTGTTCGTTTGTATTCATGCAACGGCACTGGCATCAGTTAAGTACTACTCTCTATTCAAAGCACAGGAAATTCTTAGCCTGCACACAACACATACCATGGTAACCACTATCATGGGTACAACAATACATTTATAAGTGTGTGGCTGAGCTAATAAGCTATTGTGCAATTGGGTGATGTTATCTGTGACCTCAGACTGGATTCTTAGTTCTGTATTAACTAGTAGAGGAGCGATAGATTTCATTTAAATCTTCATAATTTCTACTATGAATCTGCTATATTATCAGTTTGTGTACAGTTGGGCAAGGAGTCGTGTGCATTTCGGTAATTTAATCATTTAGGTGATGAGCAATAGCTACTGCTATTAAACTATATTTTCACAAGTGTTTCAATTACTGCTGTTAATTTTGAAACCACCAGAGATACAAATAAATGAGTAGCCATGTTTAACATTCAAACAGTTCTATAGCTTATCACTTTAATTTTACCAGTGGTCCAAGTGGAAATTTGACATAACAAAAATCAAAGTGACTTATAAAAACAGAAGCAGAAGCAGCAGCAGCAGCAACAACAACAACAACAACAACAAAGAAATATAAGGATAACAAGTAATGACAAATAAAAAGAAGGGAATAACTTATCATTCCTCAAACATGGAAGTTCTACTAGTGATTTGTATGAGATACTGCAATTTCAAAGGTTGATTGATCTTTATTTTATTGGGAGAGTGAGCTTTCTCCACAGTGGGTTGCGGCTTGTTCTGCCTAGCCTTCACCATTTCCTTGTCAATTGGGTCCACATGAACCTACTCACACAACATGAAACAAGCATAAATTAAAAAAAAAATTAATTCCAATGGGATAAAAGTTAGCATATGGTGAAGCTATCAAACTTCTACTATATCAGATATAATAATAAAATTAGAACAAAGCGTGACTGAATATGTCAATTTGATTGGTCCGTTGCTTGAATCTAATCATTCACTTAGAATCACGTCCAGCAGCACTTAGAAAGCACTTACCAGGTTGACAAGAAATCTAGTTTAGAAAATACTATAGGTATTTTTTTACTGCCTTTGTGAAGCTCTGACAAATTCTGACGCTACAGCCTGGCGCCTTATTTGAGTAGTTTCTTAATCCTTCAAATTTCCACAGTACCACACTCACACTATTATTAGAACTGAAGGATGTGCTACAACTGTACTAGAGTGATAGAACTGAATTAACGAGTATACAGAATATTGTCCACTAATCTTGCCCCAGTAAACCTTGATCCAAGGTGTCATTAACAATGAGAATGACCAGCTGATCCGTACCACACCTATAATGCAGTATTGGGGTGACCTGTACAAGTAAAGCACACAATTCAGAGTAAACTGTCAACAATATTGTTTTACTTTATCTGCTTATTGAGCTGTTTTTAATACAGTGAGCATTTCTTATGAATGTATCTTTCTTGAAATATTATGTATTTCAATGGTCATAACAGTGTCTCCAATACCTCATGTTCAAAGTGCTACGATTACAAAACACATCAATACCACAGCTACAAAAGCATTCATCATTTATGATGTCATATTGGTTTCTATAGGGGATGACAGGTACCACAGTCCCCAATTATGGGATTGCGGCTCGACACAGCCCAGCTCAGCACAGTCACCAATGACAAGAAACAGTAAAGTCGTCAGAGGTAGAAGATTAGCTATCAATCAGCTTACTCATACACTCTGGTGACTTGCTGCCACCAGAATTCCTTGTAGCTAAGTCCGCCCTTCCCTGAGCTCTCAATCAGTTTGGGGTTAAGACTAAACCATGGGGAACTGATGATACGCATGCGTGTCTAAGGTTATGTAGCCGAGGACACGCATGCGCACACAAAATGAGGGAGTGGTCACGGAACATCAGGACAGAACTAACACACTCACAATCATGACATGCGCATACATACACTTTAGAAAACATACAATAATAATGACACACTGCTAATAATAAATACACATAATAATTGACTTTCATGACACACACACAGTTCATTCATCTTCTTCTTTCTTCTTTATCTTTCTCTTCATCTCTTTCTTTATCTCTGTCTGCTTACCCTTCATCATGCCTCCCACAGGTACAGTAAAATTACAGCAGCTGGATTATCTTCCCAGCTGGTCTCCCACCCTGTTCACCCCAAACATATATGTATACACTCTACTAAGGAGCCTACTAAGCAAAGCAATAGCAAATCATTTACATCTAAACAGAAAAGGTGTGCGATGTCCTTAGAAGTAGCTATTCCTCAAAGTATGTATAATTGTAATTATGAATAAGTTATTACAATTTCTATTATATTAAAATACAAGTGCAAATATAATTTTTCTCAGATACAGATATTTCTGAGTTACAGGCAGTGCCCGGTCCCTAGCTGCCGGTGTATTAGGGAAGTTTGAGTGTGAATCAGTGGTAACTTAACACAGCCTTACATTTTCCTTGGATTGATGATGTGGCAAAGATTGGAACATTGATTAGCCTAACTTTTGGCTTCATGTATAATGCTGCAATTGAAAAAAGAGTCATCTTTGATGACAATTACCAAATCTAGGATAACATGGGGGGATGGGGGGGCACGAAAAATAGTGTCCAGGCCAGTAAGGATGCCTAGAGTCTTAATCCACGTGCAAGCCCAAGTCCTTGTCTTCGTCGATCATCGCAAGTCGTCAATCTCGTTTAAACTTGTTGTCATGAACTTATTTATAATGCATTGTAAAAAAAGAAAAGAAATCAACTGAGCATGAAAGTAATCTTAATCTTGGTAGTCCAGCTTTATTCGACTTTGGTAGATCAAGATCATCTGTTGTGCTGACACAATAAAGTGCTCTTGTTTCCAAAGCGATATGTAATAGTAATTGTGGGGGGGTTAAGCGGACTTTACTTTAAGCGTGGTAGACTGCCACCAGAGTCTGTCTATAACCAATATCCTGCCTCTTGATCATTTAACTAATTGCTCCTCCTAACTACCCAGGAGCGTCCACGAAGTTATAGGTGCAATATTTTATTTATACAATGATGCAGGTGAACATAATGGTGAGACTGACTAAAAAAGGAGTGGACCAAGCCATGCAATATATAGCTAGTCCACCCACGGGTGAAACATAAATAAAGTGTGCTACACTGCACACGAAGTTCATATGGTGTATGTCCATGCCTATAGAATGAGTCAAATTTCTAAATGAATACATCACTATGTAAAAAACAGCTGGTCTATCTTTCTTATCAGACATACAGATCGTGACAGACTTCTAAGATGAGTGAAACCTCTCCAGTTTGCCATTAGTTTCATGATGGTATGGGTTAGTACAAATCTTCATAACTGCAAATCTTTCATACCAAAATGAGAGCACTTTTGACAGAAAAATTAATCCTTGATTAGAAAGTACTGCTTTGGGAACACCATAATAGAATTCAGCTAATAAACATAGTGCAGTTTCTTGGGCTGTGTAAACTCACATAGTAATAGCAAAAAGAAAGCTGGTAAACAAATCCATGGCAGATAACAGGTAACAGAAACCACACTTTAATTTAGTAAGTCAATCCACAATGTTGACAGTTAGATAACCAGGATTTTAGGTTTGCATAGAGGAGCTTTAATCGCACCATCCTTGTTATGCAAGACACTTAGCATTTTAGTTAACCGGTAACAGAAACCACACTTAGGATGTCAGGTTTACACAGAGGAGCTTTCCTCGCACAAGAAGTTTATAATACAATTCTTTATATATGACCGAATATCAGCATACAGTGATGGCCAGGTAAAGTTAAAGTTTATTAATGAACAAGTTGTGATTACACCATAATGACCTTAACTATCGCGAGCTAAGCGTAAAACATGTTCACGTAAGCACTTCGGAACGAAAACTGCATGAGTCATTTTACCATTAGTCGATGTCAGACACATAAGCACACCAGTCACAACAATCAATTTTTCCCAATCTCACACATGTTTTTGAGACTCATCGCTTTGTTGCAGCTGAATAAAAATCTTCTCGTGTGATATCTTCATATTTTAGATTTGGTATTGAAACTAATATTTATTGGTGCAGTGAGACAAACACAATATGATGGTACATGACAAGAAATATCATCTAGCCATTTTTTTCACTGATCAATAACATATAATTCGATCAGTCTCTTTAATTAAGTCAGAAGATATCAATGACACTTTTGCACCACAATCTAGTTAACCCTCAGCGTACAAGCGTGAGAGCGTTATAGTAGTCGTCCTGTCTCTCTGTCTGTTTGTCACTCGGTCTCTCTGTTATGCTCATATTTTTGATATTACTGATAAATAACCATTAATTTAGGTAGTAAATTACTTAGAACGAAGATTTAGGACCTTTGGTTGTGCTATATTATTTTCAATTTCGGGATATTAATTGAGTTGAAAGAAGTGAAGTTTTGCGTTGAAATGTATACGGTGATTTCAGCTTATTCTCTTATGAAGACAGTGTTTCCATGTACAATTTTCATTGCTCAAGCTATATTGATACCTGATAAAAAGGGCCAATAAATTGCTTGTTCTTTTTGTCTGAGATTATATAATATTGTTATAGCATGGTAGTGTTTAGTAGTGGTTAGGATTTACACAGTGGTGCTTCATTGTAGCATGATATCAATATCATTCACATTACCCCTCAAAGTAAAGTCAATCTCTTTAGGTTCTCCATTTATCAAGTTTAAACACTTAGGCAGAACTGCAAAGCTACTCTCGCCAGACACATCAGTACACACATCATCATTTACAACACGTACTTTACGGTTAGTTTCTTTATTAGGCAATGGGGTTGATTGAAATTGGACATAATTTTATAACTAGATGATGTAGAATCAGGAGATTGCTTATCAGACTGAGAATGATGTTCAGAACACTTGTCAGCATAATGCCCAATAGCTTTCTACACACTAGTGGCAGGTAACAGTTGATTAGTTGATAGTTGATAAATCAGGATGTTTGTTTCTTCCAGTTGGTTTAGGTCACTTAGAACTCTTATCATTTCCATGGGAATGGTTGTGTGGTTGATCATAAGCAGAATATTTACGGCTGTAACTATAGTCATGATTGGATGGGAATGTAATATCAGAATTTTCTAGCTTTGCATTATGTAGCACAGGTAGTGAGCAAGTCTTGAGCATTTTTCATGTCTGACCTGAAAACAAAAGCACGTCCATCTCTAGACAGAGATGCCAGAACACCAGCATTAGCAATAGCAATAGCAAAGTCCTTATGGATAGATAACGGATAAGAATTGAGAAATGGTAAACATAATGTAGCAAATATGATGAGCTATCGTACTAGACCATTGAGAAATACTCATAGAACTAAGGGGCCTACAGCTAGACAAAAATACATTAGACAACCGTGTATGTTAAAATCACCTGCATTCAATAAATGGAATTTTTATCAATGCTCAATCACCAGCACAATAATCTAAATTACTGTAGTACCCATCCAAATACTTGCCCTTAAAAACACATTCCAGCAAAGTGATCTAGTTAAACCTATCAACTTCTCCTGGTAACTAGCACCGATTCAAAACGAAGAAATATAGAAATTATATCCACACCAATATGGTAGGAACCAGAAATGATGGTAGAGTATGTTTAGAACCAAAAATAAGATGATTTTAACAAGATTTTTGAAATTTCAGTGGTATTTCTCATTTCCATAAAGCTGATAATAATTATGTGGCAAATATATAACCCTGAAGATCATATTAATTAATAATTAGGGGGAAAAACTAGTTTCAGGGTGGACAATGCAGCCTAGCAATGATATGCTCTAACATTGGCCCACCATTGTTTTTAATTCTGAGCAATATTGCCTTACTGTTATCACTTTACTACAGTAGCATAGCACTCTTCAGTCTTACTTCGTTCACTGTTTGTAGCCCAGAGGTAAGACTGATCTTTTTACACAAACATGGACATAATACACAACATTCAATGTGAATCAATAGACCACAACAAACAGTAGATGACTATGATGATGGTAACGTTACATAGCTACAAAAATGTAGTCATGGCTGTGACATTATCTGACAGTCACCTAGACATCGCAGAACAAAACATTAGTAAACTTGTCAACCATTCACGATTATATCAGCCATAATTTTTTTGTTGCTGAAACTGTATGGGTTGAGTATTGGAGGTGGAGATAGGAGGATGGTTTCTTAAGAGTTGGAGTCTATAAGCTATGCTAATTACATTTCACATAATTTGAAATAGCCAAGAAGCTAATACTTTTCTTTCTTTTTTTTCAATTTTATTAACTGATGCTATGTATTGTCATATTTTCTGTTATTGTCTGTACTGACCATGATCATAAAAGACTGATGTGAGTTTGATCATTGGCTTAGCTCCAGACTCACTAGAAACAATTTTTATTGAAACTAATAAGTAATATGCGAACATAATCTGACTGCACATTATTTTGTCTAGCTTATAAAAAAATATTTCTTTTTTCCATGCATTTGATTGGTGATCTACGAAAATATTTTGGATTAAATTACGTGTGAGGTTAGCAACTGATACAGAGAGAGAGAGCAGCAAACAATAAACATAGTGACATCTGAACATAGTGTTGTTTGTTTTATGTGTAAGCTCTGTTGCTAGGCACAGAGTGAAGGCAATATTAAACTGTTATCACTTGGTTGTGGGCAGAATGCCCTGGAGTGTGGAAATACAAGGAGTAACCATCTCTCTAAGCCCAGAGGCTCAGTGAGCAGCACCCATCAAACAAAATTAGAGAGTTAAAGCACAAACAGGGTTCCATGAATGGTATGATGGAGCTACAAAGAGTAAGACCCAAATTAAGACCCAAATGAGACCTAAACAACAACAGCAAAGAAATATATAATGTGTGGAAGATTTGTATTTTATGTTGTAATCTATACACTGCAGTTGTGTTTACCATTTCTGTAAGCATTCTGATTAATTTGTAAGGTATAATACCCAAATATAATAATGTAAACAAAACAACTAGAATTGTCCAGCCCCCGCAGCCTGGACAAGAGAGAGAGATAACATTTACATTTCAAATTTTTATGCCTGTTCAGGTCCTAGACCTTCACATAGCCACAACCAACAACTTAATGAGCCCCTCCCATCTATGACTTCTGCATTAAACAAACCCTCATCCATTATCACCTATAGAAACTCCAACACACTCCCAAGCATCATTCAATTATACACTTAGACATTCACCATCTTGTTCTTTTTCATGTATTCCATTCTCAACTTACCTCATACAAACCCACTATTTAATTTGGTTCTAGTCACTCCCTTCATATACTCTTGTATTTGAAAGTCAAAGTTATCTTCTCTCTCTCCTAGCTGTCCTTGTACAGTAATAGTTCTAGTGCAAGATCTCTGCTCCCTCGCTAGTAGAGATCTCTGTCTTGCTACTTAGTTCAGTTAGTTTTCTAGTCATCATAGTAGTTAGTCAGTCGCATTGTGTCTAGATAGACTAAGCTTTAGTAGTGACAGAAGTGCTGTCTGGTGCATAGCTTAGTTCTTAGGTAATAGCTAGGCCTTAGAAATGAGTAGTGTGTTCGATAGCTGGTCCTTCAATTGTCACTTGATTAATCGTTTATGTCCTGGGCGCCTTACACCAGCTCAATACTACCACACCACACCAACTGATATTTTATTACTCCTGTATGCATATGAACACAATTTGTATCATTTTACTCTGAGGTTCACGTTTCAATTAATCAATATTTAGCTTGTAGAGTTTGTAGATAGTTTGCTTTAGCTTATAATACAGCTGAGTTAATCTACACTGGATATAGACTTGGTAGGCAATTGTCACATCCTTATAATTAATCCTGCATGGGATAAGCTCTTGATTGAGAGCTGGCAGTTGGGCCTCTTCTGAGTTCCACCACTTACCCTCTGTGTGAGCACCTGTGACTGAGGAGGCAGGTTGGAATATACGCCCCCACACTAACGACTCCTCACATGACAGGGAACCACACAAGTGTATTCAAAGTAACTCACACGTAAACTGAATGTTGTGATGTGATAAAAATCACCTTGTAATGAATATACATGTATGTGTGTGTGTTAGTTTAATGATGATATAATAATGATTGTATTCAATGTAACTCATAGTAAACTCACAGTAAAAACTATTTGACAAATGTTACTATAAATTAAACATGGAGACATTTAAAAACATATGGCTATAGTGAGTATCATATTATTAGCTACTCAGTTACACCCACTGCATACATTGTGACCAACTTCTGCAATAATTCAATAACTATTATATACTTTATTATTCTGAAAACATATAAACAGTAACCATGGAAACCATTATTAAAATTATAATAGCTAACTTATACAAAAAATTCAATAAAAACAAAGATATTAATTAGTGAATAGTTGAAGTAAACAGTTTCTTAAGTTTGTTATACCCATCATATCCTCCCATAACATGGACCTTGTCTGATGTCATGATACAGGTACAGGTTTGTACTGCATGTGGTAGTTGTCCAGCCTGGACCCAGGTATTAGTCTCAGAGACATAACGCTGGATGGTGGACACTGACTTCTCACTCTTCTCGTCCCAACCACCGACTGCCAGTAGAGATCCTCCAATGTTGAGTGGACAGGATCGTGTACAGTTGAGTGAAGGTAGTTTGTTCCATATGTTGGAACTGTCTGATGAGGAGTGTGAAACAAGAGCCTCCAGAGATACACTATAGACATCAGGACTATACTGACTCAGTTTCTCACACTCTCCCCCCATGAGGTACCAGGTATCTGCTACTGTAGTAGACTTCATCACCATCCATGGTGTTGGTGTAGATGGTCCAGTGGACCACTGCATGTTGGATACATCAAGTACCTCAACACTAGCATGTAAACAAACTCCATGGCAACCACCTGCCACCACCAGCCAATGTTTATATGAAGTAGCTGAAGGCACACAGCGAGGTGTAGGCATAGGAGGGAAGGGGTGTGTCCACTGGTTGCTGTCAGGCTGCCACTCTCCTAGCTCACTGCTATCAGAGCCATCTCTATTTCTTCCTCCCACCACAACTAGTTTGTTGTTGATGGTAGTCATAGCAAACAACCTGGTACTGTATGGAGGTAGAGTGTGCCACTGGCAGGACTGTTTGTTGTAGGCCATCACTATGTACATATCCTCACCTCTGTCAGTCTCTCCTCCTCCAACATACACTGTATCATTTATCTCTACTGATAGGATGTATATACTCATAGCCACTGGCATGTCAGGACCACGCCTCCAGTCTAGTTCTAGTGGGAATGTCTAAATAATACACAAATGCATTATTTGTAGTAAATTTGTATAGTAATACTCATGTCTATATTGTTAGTATTTTATGTAAAGAATATTGTTCACGTCAATTGCACACTATGTTCATTAAATAAAAAATTATATTGTTGCCATGGTTACTGTTTACATGCTATTGACATTTTTTATACATATTACAATATAAATAATTAAATATATATATAAAATATATTAAATACCTACATCTTCTACTCTAAGTGTTATGATGTTTCTTGCTGATAGACTCTGATAACTTACCAACGACTTCTTTTCAATAGACACAGTCTTGATACGCTCCAGTTCCTTTGTTAGTCGCTCCACTTCAGATTGGAGAATTTGTTTCTCCCTTTGATAGCGAGATTCTAGATGAAGCTTTTCGTCTTTGTGAGATTCTAACTGAATTCTTTCAGCTGCTATCTGGCTCTTCAGTTGATTGATTTCAGTCTTCTGTTGACTCTTCAGTTGATTGCATTCTGCCTGTACTTGCATGACACTTGTCTCCAATTGATGCTTCTCTTCCATGAGTTGTGTATTTGATGATTCAAGCAACTTTCTGTCACTCTCTAGTTTGGTATTTTCTTCAGTCAATTCTTTATTTTCTGTTTCTAATCTATTTTCAGATATCTAATAATACAACACAATACAAATATACAACATTTAATACTGCAACAAACATTGACAAAGCAAACGATGTTCGAGCAATACCTTTGTAGAGCTGAGAAGCTACTGTTTATGATAATCTTAAGTTTTAGAACAACTACTTATAAACTAACAAATAAAAAAAAATATCTGCGTGAAAGGTATATATTACACGATTATAACAACCAAGATATCTTTAAGATGTTGATGACATTAATAAAGAGTTCAGGCTTCAATTATATGCTTGCTTCTATAATCAACCATCACAGTAATAACTCACGTACAATCGGTGAATAGTTTGACCATATATTACGACAAAAAAATCAGAATTTAAAATTTAAAAGGGACCTTATGGAGCAAACCAAAAAAATTGAGTTTTTTATGCTAATAAAAGGCTACAATTTATCTCAACTTGGTGCTAAAATACTGGAGGGTAAAGCATTCAACGTGCTGAGAAACTGGCAGTTGAACTGGGCTGTATTCAGCAAAACAATTGAACTAGAAATCGAGAAAACATATATTGCATTTCCACTTCCGGTATAATTAACGTTTCCGTATACTTAACAGCATACTCCGCATAAGCTATTACATCGTACGGCCTGTCTTGTCGGCATCCTTGGCTACTCCATTGGCTGTAGCGGTAAACTTTCAGCCAGAGGTAAGCTGTAGAGTGCATGCAATAGTTTCAAAGCTATGCCGTTTTTTTTTTAGCTGCTTCTTTGAAGATCCACCCATTCCCCGTTTATTGTACTTCGAGAACGAGAGAGAATAAAAAGTAGCTTGTCTTTCCACGGCAACGCTTGGGGCCTTTCAAGTTGTTTTGACATTTGAAATTTGGCATAGACGTAGAGTAAGGGTCACTAAGACTAATTCTGCAAATAACAAAAATAGGACTATGAATTTTTCCGATGACTTACTATATCTCAATTTCAAATTTTGCCGCCGTTAGGTCCATTTTCCCAGACCCTCTCACATATAGCTAAGCTGGGTTGCTTGATATGAGTGTTCAAGTATGTACTCTGTGACAACTTAACTTGGACAAAGTAAAGAATGTAGTTATTGTAATTACTATTTGGTAGATTTAACAAATGATTGTAGTTCACATATTGACGTTACCTCAAGTTCTTTTATTCTTCTATTCTTTTCTTTAGTTTCCTTCATGTGTAACACATTGGCTATGTTGAGAGATCTCCCCAGATTCCCTCCATGTATGTTCTCCATTGCATCCTGTACTGGTGTTAGTGTCTCCAGTAGTTGCTCAGCAGTAGGTCTTGTTTGAGGAGTATTGTGCAGGCAACTAGTCACCATCTCCACTAAAACAGGATGAGATTTCAATAACTGATCCTTCAAGTTTTCCATGTACACCTCACGACGCTCTACTTCAGAGCGACCAATAAGTCGGCCAGGATTGTGTGGATCTGAATGTGTATGCTGTAGTAGCTCTCCAGGAAATATCTATATAATTATTAAAATTGAATTGATTTTCGTGTGATAGTCAATAAACATTATAACAATATATATATCCAGAGTAATGATCAACAAACATCACAATAATTCACTATCAAGATTATTCTCATGCTTAGTTCACAAACTATTGGCATAATGGTACAACTGTTCGAGCTACGAACATACAACATAGGGGAGGGAGTACAAACAAAGGACCTGCTCTGACTCTCAGCTGTACAAGTGGCCAGGCAGTATTGGGTAATGGACTGCAGTAGCATTTAGTAGTGTATACCCGACTAATTGTATACAAATGAATGAGGAATAAAGCTGGTAAATGTTGAAGATAGTTACATTAATAGAACACATGAATCAGATAACAGTGGGTATGGGGAGGAAGAGTCTAACCCTCTCACTGGCAGATAAAATTCAGCATTACGTCATCCTTGAGCCTATAGGGGCTCGTGTCAGTGAATGGGTTAACTAAGCCAAGGAGACAAAATAGTAAAAACAAGTGTGCTTAGAAAAATTAGTAATGTTGAATACGTATCTAAGAGCACATGCTAATATTTAATAACTAGATTAATAATATTAGTGATCTTTTATTTGTTATAACACAGAACACTTACACACAGTTCCAAGAAAATAATTAATTGAATTTTAACAGCTTTGCACTAATAGTGTATGTTGTATATTCAAGTTTGTATTACCTGTGTCAGTACATAAAGGGCAAGATGTCCGAATGAGAACACATCTAGAGATGGGCCATATCTGTGGCTCTCGCTGAGAGCCTCTGGTGGCATGTACACAGTGGTCCCTGGATTCTTTGAGAGTGTTTGAGCTAGTTCAGTTGGTCTTA